>Ga0209536_100004338_pt1 | contig 22421 bp, 17 predicted proteins | sample DeeMarSeWOR28_12_FD_187461 | JGI IMG/M metagenome (GOLD analysis project Ga0209536, IMG submission 187461) | Marine sediment microbial communities from White Oak River estuary, North Carolina - WOR-2-8_12 (SPAdes) (version 2) | ecosystem: Environmental > Aquatic > Marine > Intertidal zone >... | reverse complement strand
ATCAGGCCATCACCTTTCCGGACAGCGACGATGAGACCGTCCGGCAAGTCATTGGAACCGATCAGGAATTCAATGGCGAGGTGATGTTCAACGGCTCTGCGCTGCCTCCCCGGGGATCCGGTTTCGAGGTCGGCACCTTCAGGGCCCACCAATACCAGATGACCTGCAACGGCTACGGCCCGCGCAACTCTGAGACCCAGATCGAGGCTGGATTTTATCGCATCGGTTTTTAACTGCAAGATATTCAGGAGCGGTTTGGTTGGAGAAAATAATGAATCAATTTAAGAAATGTACATATGGGTTGATAGTATTGGCCTTTCTCATTTCCCTGACGGCCATGGACGGCCGGGCAGATGATACCTGCATGTTTTCGGTAACTGCCGATGATGTCCCGCCCAATATCGTCATATTGCTGGACAACGGGGCTGAGATGCAGCAGGTCCAATGGCACCCGGACTACGATAACAGCATCGACTACACGCCGATACCGGCTGAAAACGATGTTATTCAAACCGGCGGGACCGGCAGCTGTTTTCTGAATGCCAATGGCTACGGCATGGTGGAGCATGGCGGCGAATACTATATGGTTGAAATTCAAAGTAATTTGTTGCCGGCAGATTATAGTTACGGTCTCAAGGCCACCAGCAGTGATGCCACAGCGAGGACCGGGACCTGGACGATCGGCGGCAACACCGTGACCCTTCCCGCCGCGGCCTCAGCAGCGGTGGATGGCGACGGCATCAAGGATAATGCCGGCATGTTGCGCTATTCCCAGAACTACATGAACTGGATTTTCTTCAGCGGAATGTATACCGGTGACGGGTCCGACCTGAACCATCGCAGCCGGTTTTACAATGCCAAGAAAGCCATATTGAATGTGGGCAAGCTCACCTCCAACCAGGCCAGCTTCGGCATCTATAATTTCACCAATGTTGAGGGTGCCTCCAGCGTCCAACCGTTGAGCATGGTGGTGGAAACGGTGAACCCGCTGCCCGAGAACAATGTGCTAGACCCAAATTTTACTAATAATGTCAACAATATGGGAACATTTACCTACTCTCCCCTGGCAGAAGGACTGGCCACCATCGGGGGCTATTACGACTCGCCGTCTTCCCATGTGGTGAGTTATTACTGTCAGAAAAATTTCGTCATTGTGGTATCCCCCGGCGTGTCATCGATGGACACGCACCCGGCCAATCAGTATGTGCCCGACACCCTTGAAGACTTCGACGGGGATGACAGCGGCATCGGTGAGGGCAATATCAAAGCGGATGCTGCCACCTACAGCATTCCCAAGAATATCAACGGTTCCACCCACCTGGATGATGTGGCCCATTATATGTACACCCATGACATGGTGGGCTACCAGACCGGCTTTCAAAATGTCATCACCTACACCGTCGGCTTTATGGGGGATCTGGCCAGCAATCTGTTTCTGATCAATACCTCCAACAACGGCAACGGCAATCCCAACCTCTACAACACCGGCCATCCGGACTACGCCAAATATCATTTCGTGGCGGAATCGCCCGATGAGCTGACCTCCGTGCTGCTGGAGGCCGTCAACACCATCTTGTCGCAGAATATGACCTACACCTCACCCGTGGTTCCGGTCACCAAGACCATGAGCGGCAACAAAATCTATTTGGCCTTCTTTAAACCGCTGGAGGGCAATTTCTGGGAAGGCAATATTGTCAAACTTGGCTTGAACGATGACCTGGATGTGATCGGCAAGGACAGCCAGCCGGCGACCTGGCCCAACGGCGCCATGCGGGATGACGCTCAATACTACTGGTCAACCCGGGACTGGGCCGATACCACGGCTGCCAACGGAATTGCCAACGGCAACCGGCAGATATACACTTATCTGGGCGGCAACAAAACCCTGATGCTAGACGGAAGCAATTATTTTTCCACCGACAATGACGATCTGGACGCGTCGGTCCTTGGAAACCCCAGCCATCCAACGGATCAAATCATCGACTACATTCGTGGGGCCGATGTCTTCGACGAGGATGCCGACCTGGATGTGGCTGAAAACCGCGAGGTCATCACCGGCGATGTGCTGCACAGCCAGCCGCTGGTGGTTCGATATATTTATCCCGACGACCGGGCCGTATCCATGGTGTTTTTTGGATCCAACGACGGCATGCTGCATGCCGTGCTGGATTCGGTTGATCCCGACATCAACGACCTTACCGATGTGGTCACCCATTATGGCACGGAAGCCTGGGCCTTTATTTCCCCGGATCACCTGCCGCGGTTAAAGGATATCGTGGAAGGCACCAGCCATCAATACTTCGTTGATTCCAGTCCCCAGGCCTATATCCACGATGTCAACGGAAATGGGATTATGGAGGAAAATGTCGATTCGGACGGCGACGGCGACGTGGATGATGACGACAAAGATCGGATCATTATTGTCTGCGGCCAGCGTAAAGGCGGTACCAGCTATTTTGCCCTGGATGTGACCGATCCCATCAGCCCGGAGTTTTTATGGCGCATCAGCTCCGACAGCGCGTTTTCCCCGGTGGTGGTGATCAGCGAACTGGGCGAGAGTTGGTCCGAGCCCCGGTTCGGGCGGGTGAAAACATCGGATGCGGACACCACCGGGACCCTCGTTTTCTTCATCGGCGGTGGATTCAGTTCCGACAATTCGGCCGGTGCGGCCGTTTTGGCCATCGACCTGTTTACCGGCGCGCTGGTGAAAAAATTTGTCAATGACGGCGTCGATAACACGGACATGAATTATAGTATTCCCGGCACGTTGAGTGTCATCGACGAAAACAACAACGGCTTTGTTGACAAGATCTATGCCGGTGATCTCGGCGGCCAGCTGTGGCGCATCGGACAATTTGACCAGGATGCCGGCGGCACGGCTCTCGTGTTTCCCCAAAGTGATGAGAACATCAACTCCTGGAACGGTCACGTTTTGTTCCGTGCCCCGACCTTTGTGTATGATTCGGTCACCACCCCGCGCAAATTTTACTATCCCCCCAGTGTCACACTCGAGAGGGGCTACGACCTGGTTTTGATCGGTACCGGTGACCGCGAAATGGCCTGCGCCAACGATACGGCCGCCGATCGAATCTACAGCATAAAAGACACCCATGCCTATGTGACCCTGACCGAAAGCGACCTGGTCGACGTAACCGATCCGCTGACCGCCACACCGGATTTGGACCATCCCGGGGATGTGGACAGCAACGGCGCCGAAGACAAAGGCTGGTACATCCGGCTGGTGACCGCTGCCGGTGCCGAAATAGGTGAAAAAAGCCTGGCCAAAGGGACTGTTTTTTACAAAGTTCTGTATATGACCACCTTCGTTCCCAGCACGGATCCCTGCTTGCCGGGAGGGGAGGCCACGGTCTATGCCATCAATTATAAAACCGGTGCGGCGGTGCTGTCGTTCGGCGGTGCCAGCGTGGTGCGATCTTCGATGGTCGGCGGCGGGATACCTTCCAATCCGGTTCCGGTGATAACATCCAAGGGTGAGAAATTGCTGGTATCAGTGGGCAGTACGATTCCCGTGGCGGGCAGTGAATCCGTCGAGGCGGGCATTTTGGGCATTGACCCCCTGGCCCCCGATCTTAACTTTTACTATATGTGGTGGCGAGAGTTGTAAGACAGCTTCCAGAAGCCGGCCTCAATAAAAGATGTTGCTTCAAAATTGTGCCGGGGCTGAGTGTTCCAGCCGACATGGATGCCCCACCGAATCCTGATTATCAGCGGTGCGCCTCTCAGCCTAGCTGGGTGGCGCATCGATTCGGAATTATCAAAGGTGCGCCTTTGAGATAGCTTCTATTGGCGTTTGAGCAGCATCGTCGACGGATCCAGCCTCAAGTCAAGATCTTCGGCAAACGATTCCCCCCCCTTGACCGCTTTGACATGAATTTCTTTGCCTTCCGGCAATAGCTGAATCGCGATTTCAAACAGATCGGAGACCTGCTCCAGTTGCAGCGGTTGTCCCTCGGGTCCCGGGTCTTGGTGACGGTGGGTGCGAATGGTAAACCAGGCGTGCATCTGGTGTTTTTTAACCAGATCTTTGAATTCGGAAAGCGATTTATGCACGGATCCGTCGAAGGGCAATCCGTCGACAATGATCATTTGGGGTGTGAATATGTTCTGCTCCATCAGATCGGCCAAGCGCTCCTCCAGTGTGGGCACGCTGAAACCCTCTGCCCGGAAGGTCATAATAAACCGGTGGGGCAGCAGGGCCTCCCAGAGCTGGTTGATCTGTTCCACCTGATATTGTTCGGCAATCAGGTTAAACACTTCTTTGTACCACAGAGTGACTTTGTTGACCGGATCTTCCAGGCTGATGTGAAGGACGTTTTTGCCCCTTAGCAGGGCGTTAAGCGACAGCTGAACCAAAAAGGCTGTTTTGCCGACCCCGGCCCGGGCCAGCACAGCCCCGAATTGGCCGCTGCCCAGAATGTCATCATTCTCATATCCCATGACACGCAGCGGATTGCGCAGGATAAGATCCTTTTTCAGCATGGTGAAGTACCTCTCTTTGATGTGAATAACGCCGCCCGGTTTGTGGTGTTGTTCCCGATCTTCGGTTTCTCCATCCTTCGGCGCGTTCAGTTGCGAAACGGCAGTTTTGTGCCCATCGTTGCCACGAGATGGCCGGAGGCTGGTATCATCCGTATCAGGGTTTGCCGATAGACGCAAGTCCCTGCGGCCAATATAAGCGATCGTTGGGGTTTTTTTGGGTTGAAATATTACCTTATCAGATTGTTTCGAACTTGCCATAGCACAGGTATAAACTGCAACCAAAATAATTTAGGATTGAAGATAGATTAATTAAGAATGTCGCGGCATGCCACTGTCCTGAATGACAATTGACGAATGCAATATTACGCCGCATCACAGCCCCAATCGTTTTAGGCGAACAACCGGCATCCCGCACAACGCCACCCGCTTAGGCCACATTCTTCTTTTCTTCGGCGGCCTTTTTTACGAGCTCCTCTGCAATACTCTGGGGGACCTGTTTGTAGAGCGCAAACTCCATGGTAAACTGGGCCTGTCCCTGGGTTAAGGATCTTAGGACAGTGGAGTAGCCGAACATTTCCGCCAGCGGAACCTGGGACTCGATAACGCACATGGTCCCTTCATCCTGGGAGCCGACGATCATTCCCCGTCTCTGATTCAATGATCCCATGATGGCGCCTTGGAATTCAGATGGGGTTTCAACGACCACCTTCATAATCGGTTCATGAATCACCGGTCCGGCTTTGGCGTAAGCCTGCAGAAATGCTCCCCGGGCCGCAGCCTTAAATGCCATTTCGGATGAATCCACCGCATGGGATGCGCCGTCATCGATGACAATTTTTATTCCGGTTACGGGCAATTCCATTTTGGGGCCTTTGGCCAGGCATTGCAAAAATCCCTTTTCGCAGGCCGGGATATATTGGGTCGGAATGGCACCGCCCGCGATCCGGTTTTCGAAAACAAACTCTTCATCCGCCACCGGTTCCATGTAACCGGCCACACGACCGTATTGACCGGCACCACCGGTTTGTTTTTTATGGATATAATCGAATTCGGCCTTGCGGGTGATCGTTTCCCGATACGCCACCCGCGGCATGCCGGGGGTCACCCGGGCATCGTATTCCCGGAGCATGCGCTCAATGTAGACTTCCAGATGCAGCTCTCCCATGCCCGAGATAATGGTGTCGCCGGTCTCCTCGTTGACGTGCACCTTGAAGGTCGGGTCTTCTTTGGTAAACCTGGCCAACGCCTTGGACATGTTGGTCTCGGATTTATGATCTTCGGCCATGACGGCCAGTGAGATTACGGGATCCGGCACATACATGGAGGTCATGGTCAGGCTGATACCCGGCGCGGCAAAAGTGTCCCCTGATGCACAGTCTATGCCGAACAGGGCACCGATGTATCCGGCCTGGATTCCGTCGATATCCTCCATCTGGTCGGCATGAATGCGGACGACCCGACCCACTTTGACCTTTTTACCGGTGCGGATATTGATGATGGTGTCGCCCTTGGTAATCGATCCCTGATAGACACGGATATAGGTGAGCTGGCCATAGGGGCCGTCTTCCAGTTTAAACGCCAGCGCCACCAGCGGCTTGTTGCGGTCAGTGGCCAGCAGCACCGGTGTTTCCTCATTTTCCATGTCCAGGGCATGGTTTTCTATATCCGCGGGGCAGGGCAGCAAATCGGTAATTCCGTCCAGCAGGGGCTGGACGCCTTTGTTTTTGTAGGCCGACCCGATAAATACCGGGGTTAATTCCCGGGCCAGGGCGCCGCGGCGCACGGCTGTGATAATCATGTCAGCGGTGATTTCCTGCTCTTCCAGAATGGCCTCTGTTAGGGAGTCGGAGAACATGGAAGCGGCATCCATGAGGGCTTCACGTTTCTCGAGGGCCGCGGCCATCAGTTCCGGGGGTATCTCCTCGACCCGCATCGTTTCACCGTTTTCGCCGTCAAAGTATTTGGCCTTCATCGATACCAGGTCTACGATACCGTTAAAATCAGCTTCAAGACCGATGGGCAACTGCATGGCAACTGCATTATGGCCCAATTTTTCTTTGAGTTGATCTATTACCCGAAAGGGATTGGCACCGCTGCGGTCGCACTTGTTGACAAAGGCCACTGACGGCACTTTGTAGCGTTTCATCTGCTGATCCACAGTGATGGATTGGGACTGCACCCCGCCGACCGCGCACAGAACCAGAACGGCGCCATCCAGGACCCGCAGCGAGCGCTCAACCTCAATGGTAAAGTCGACATGTCCGGGCGTGTCAATGATGTTGATTTCATGGTCGCGCCACTCGCAATAAGTGGCTGCGGAGGCAATGGTGATGCCGCGTTCTTTTTCCAATTCCATGGAATCCATGGTGGCGCCCACGCCATCCTTGCCCTTGACGTCATGAATGGCGTGGATCCGCTTGGTGTAATACAGAATTCTTTCGGTCAGGGTCGTTTTGCCCGAATCGATATGGGCACTGATGCCAATATTCCTGACTTTGGCGATATCTTTTTTCATTTTCCCTTTTCCTTTATTACGGCCATTAAAAAATCCCGCATCGGAGCGACGCAAGCCGATTAGGGATTGTGTACTAAGCTCTGGTTGATTTAAATCGTGTAATATAGGATTGAAAAATCAATTTGTCAATATTTTTATGGTTATCTCGGTTAAAAAAAAATGTGCCGTATTGACACTGTTCTTTTGCTCGTGGTAATAATTTTAATAGGGTGGGCTGACCAAAACCGAACAGGCTATGGGGAGAAAGCGAATGCTTTTGCTGGAAGGCAACGATATGTGGGTTAATCTAAAAACGTCCTTTGTGGACATTGACGAGTTGTTGCTATTTTTAAAAGGTCAGAAATTCAGTGGTTATTTGCAATTTGAATTTGCCGACAGCCGCTGTGCCCTTTTTCTGCAGTTAGGCGATGTGGTCAATGGCCTCGTTGCGCTGGAGGAGGAACGCAATGTCGGCAGCAGAGCGGTCAAACGCATCCTGGTTCGCTCCCGGCAGGATAAAGCCGGCACGATCAAGGTCACCCAATTGCCGTTGCAAAACATGCAGTTTCTATCCGAGGCCTACGGACTGTCCGTCCGGCTGTTGCACAAAAACCTTTCCTCGAAATACTCCAACCTTTCAGAATTCATCGATAAGCTTCAGTATGAAAGCTTTTCCGGCTGCATTGAGGTCTGGTTCCCGGTGGACGACAAACATGGGATCATTTTTATTGAGGATGGCTGCACCAAGGCGATCATGACCGAAGAATTGCTGGTGGATCTGAAGGAAGGTACGGATTCGCAACTCAAATTTGCCGAATCCTTTGTCAACCGGGCCCAACGCTCCGGTGTGCAGTATAATGCGTTTGTTGAAGCCTAAAACGAAACCCATCCTAAATGAGCCTGTCAGATTGGTTTCGTTTTATTTTGCTAAAAATTTAAGCCCGCCGATGGCCAGACAAGTCATTGCACATATCTTCAAAACCACATGGGCCGTATACCCCACTTGAAAGCCGAACTTTGGGATGAATATCAAGGCCATGTCGGCCAATAGAAAAAAAGCGATGGTGGCAATCAGAAATTGGATCACCTGGCCGACTATCCCGCCTTTATATTTTCGCTTGGCGTTTATAAATACCGCCATGATGACACTGTAGATTGCAAATGTTAACACGATAAAAATCAGCAGGGTCAAAAAATCAAACGAAATGTTGGGCATGTTTCCTCCATTTAACATCTAAAGCCGATCTCAAAGATGGCTTGCACGCCCCGCACAAGCACGAATATCGCCCCGGCAGGCTTCGGGTGCGGCTGACTATTTTTGAGACAGGTTTCCCTCGGAAAGGCGGTCGAAGGTCTCGAGCAGATGACTTCGCATGGCCGTTTCTTTGGCATACCTTTCGATATTTTTGATTTCGGTCTGAATCTTAGCCGTGGCATCGGAAGCGAATTCTCCACCCAAATACCGGCGTATTTCGGAGCGCAGATTCCCGATTAGCTCGCAAAAAGCTTCGATAAAAAGATATCTCTGGGTCGGATCGGGATAGTGATAGGCCATATTTTTTAGAACCATTTGCTTTCTAACCCGGTCCGGATTATCCAGCGGTATATCCGCGAACATGGCCTGGTGGCGTTTATCCAAAACGATCAGGGCTCGCTGGACGACATCCCGCGTTCGCCTGCCGATCTCCCCGATGAGCAGGTGCAGGAGATAAGTGTAGATCTCCAGCAGCGTGTCTAGAATATTGGATATTTCAGTGTACTGTTTATCTTCGTATTCGATTATTTCCAGCGATTGTCTGATCATCCCGGCCGCATTCAAATGGTGAAGGGTTTCAATCACTGAATTCTCATCCATGCCGCTAAACCGCGCCAGCTGTTCAATATTGCGGGTTCCGTCGATTAGCGAAAATAGAAATCGGTCGGTATCGGTTAGCTCTTGCTGAATTTTTTCCTGTCGCGTCTCAGCGTAAGGTGAGAGGCGGAAGATAAGTTTGCGGTTGGGAATTTTTCTTCGAAATTCGGCAAGGCTCAGCCCTTTGTCCGTTGCCACGCGCGCAAGATTCAGCGGATCGTAATTGACGATGAGTTCTTCGCCAATCGGTCTTTCAAGAAAATAGAAATATCCCCGCTGCCATAAGATGATATCGACTAGAATTTGCTCCATCTGCAGCGACAGAATCTCCTGAAGGGCATCCAGGGACAGCAGGCCTTTTTCAACAAGATACTGTCCGATTTTTTTACCCTGCACAGCGGCATCATCGACCAGCATATCCAGCGTTGCGGGCGCGAGGCTTTCCCTTTCTAGGATGAGATTGCCGATTCTTTCTTCCTTGCGGTTGGTGGCGGCCCTTATCAGACGCCCTTCATTGAAGATCAAATTCTTGGACACGCCGTTGGCTTTGATGGCACCAATCCCGTTGACCTTATTGGTGTAGACTGCGTAGAGAAAAAACAGAAAGGGGACTTCACTGATAAAGCCGCCGAGAAATATTCGGTCTCTATTGCGTCTGATATTGATGGGGGTCTCGTAGTTCAGCCATCCGGCTGCTCCCCATTCCTCGGCGGCCCGTTCAAAGTCGCTAAGTCTGTAGAATTCAGTGCCCCTGAGCAAATGATCGAAAAAAGAATGGGATGGAAAACTGCTGCGTTTCAAAAGATGAATTTTATGTTTCATAATACACAATCCCCTAACCCCTAATTGTATATTATTTTGACATTTTTTCAAATAAAAACACGCATCATCGACGGCAGATGGGCACAGCTCAGGCTTTCTTCGGCATCTTTCTATATCTTTTGGCTAGCGGGCGTTGTCTGAAAAGAACGTAGGTGGCGCCGGCACCGCCATCGCACATCCGGGCACTTGTAAAGGCAACCACCCATTTGCGCCAGGGGCTGGTCGTGAGCCATTGATACACCTTGGATTTTAGAACCGGCTTGCCTGGGGAGGAAAGTCCCCGACCGTGAATGACTAATACCGCGTTTTTGCCCGCCGCAATACTTGTTTGGAAAAATTTGTCAAAGGTTTCACGGGCGGCTTCCACGCTTAAGCCGTGAAGATCTACATGGTCCTGGATTGCAAAATCACCCCGGTGCAGTCGTTGAGCAATGGCGGGATTTACCATATTGTCTGAGCCTTCAATGTATTCGGGTGTGAGGGAGACGACAAATCCGTCTCCATTGCGGACTAGATTCTTGAGTTCCTGAACGGCCTCACTTTCAGGGTTTGGCTCAGGGGCAGGGGTCTTGAAATCCGGTGGGCAAGCAAACGGGCAATTGCTCCTGGAAATTTTCTCAACCCCCGTCATGGCAGCCTTAAATAGGTCTTGCTCCTGCCGAGCATCCAGCTGTTGGCCAGGCATTTCTTCTTTTGTGGTGGGGGGCGCTGCTGGTTTCAGCTTGATGTCCTTGTCCTCAAGAAGGGCATCCAAATTTTTGAAGGGTTTGAAAAAACCGGAAGCTTTAGACGGTTTCATGAGATATCTCCGTCAGAACTTGTTTTTCCACAGTTAGCGAATACAAGATTAGCAATATCGTGCCGTTTGGTCAACTGCAAAGCACCGTTCCTTGTTTGGCTGGATTAATGCGGCCGGCCGATAACGAATGGGTCGATTTTCGATGAAATTTTTGGTATAAATTTTCAAAGGCAACCAATTGGTTTCTATTTCAAACGGGGAAAAGCCCCATAACGGCTAAGACCGGTTTATTCAAGGGAGGAAGGCATTGGATTGGCAAAACCATTACGCTGACAAAGTGGTAGCGGCACCAGAAGCGGTTTCCAAAATCATGCGAGGCAGCCGGGTTTTTATCGGAACCGGTTGTGGAGAACCCCAGCACCTCATTCGGGCCATGGTTGCAGACGAGCAGCTTCAGGATATCATGGTCTATCAGATGCTCTCTTCGACCCTGTCCCAGTTTGTTGATGATGAGTCATTCAGGCGCCGGTTTTCCTTGAAATTGTTTTTTATCAGTCAATCCATGCGCAAAGCTGCCTTTGATGGCAAAATTGACTACATTCCCGCATATCTTTCCCAGATTCCCAGGATGTTCGCCAGTCACCGCATCGGACTCGACGCCGCCTTGGTGCAGGTCAGCCCCCCTGATAAATTCGGCTATTGCAGCCTCGGGGTGTCGGTCGACATCACGCGTTCGGCTGTTGAGAATTCTCCGGTAGTTATTGCCCAGGTAAATCCCAGAATGCCTCGTACCTGGGGAGACAGTTTTGTGCATGTTGATGATATTGACTGGCTGGTACCCTGTGAAGAACCGCTGGTTGAAGCCCTGCCGAGGATAAAAGACAATGAGGTTTCGCGCCGCATTGGCCTTTTTGTCTCCCAGTTGGTCGATGATGGGGCCACCCTGCAGATTGGATTCGGCAACTTGCCTTACGCCATTTTAAAATACCTGGATGGCAAAGAAGACTTGGGAATCCATACCCAATTGATCACCGACGGCCTGCTTCCTCTGTTTGAGAAAAAAGTCATAACCAACAAAAAGAAAACCTTGCTGCCGGGCAGAGTCGTTACGTCGCTTTGTATGGGATCCGAAAAGATTTATAAGTTCGTGGATAATAATCCGATCTTTTATTTCCGATCCTCAGAGTTTGTGAATGATCCCACCGTCATTGCCCGTAATGACAATCTTGTTTCCATCAGTTCTGCGCTGGAGGTGGATCTGACCGGACAGGTTTGCTCGGACTCAATGGGATATCTTTTTTACAGTGGCATCGGCGACCAGGTCGATTTTTTGCGCGGCAGTTCGATGTCCAAAGGAGGATTTTCAATTATTGCCCTGCCGTCGACGGCGCAAAACGGGGCGGTGTCGCGCATTGTTCCGCATCTGAGTGAAGGGGCCGGCGTGGCAACCACCCGCGGCGATGTAAATTTTGTCATCACTGAATACGGCATTGCCGAGTTGAAGGGCAAAGGCATCTATCAGCGCGTAATGGAATTGGCTCAGATCGCGCACCCTAAATTTCGTGAAGAACTCATCGAGGTTGCTAAAAAGCGGCATTACATTTTTGCGGACCAGTTGCCGCCCACCACCGAGGATTTGTTGTTTCTGGAAGGCTACAAGTACACCTTAAAATTAAAAGATGGGAAAGTCGTCGAGTTTCGGCCGCTTTTGCCTTCCGATGAGTTTGCCTATCGCAATTTCTTTTACTCCCTGCAAGAAAAAACCATCTATATGCGCTATTTTTACAAAATGAGAACCTTTTCCCACGAGGTCGTCCAGAAGCAATGGTCCAGCGTGGACTATCATAAAAACATGTCGATTTTAGGCCTTGTTCAGAAAGGGGGGCATAAAGAAATAATGGCTATCGGATCCTATGCCCAGGAAAGCAAAGAACGCGCCGAAGTGGCCTTTGTGGTGCGAGAGGACTTTCAAAACAAGGGTATTGCCTCTTATCTTCTTGAAATTCTTATAAAAATAGCAATAGAAAATCATTACACCAGCTTCTGTGCCACCGTTTTGCGCGAGAATAGTGCCATGATAAGCGTGTTCAAAAAAATATTTCCCCATGCCAGAATTTTGCCTGGTGGTGGATCGGATCTGAAGATAGAAATGGATTTCAGCGAAACCACCCTGGACGATGACAAGCAGCCATCCTGAAAGATTTATCTTGTAAAAATGCTGTATATTTTGTAATTTAAGAAGTATAAGGCATGTTTTTCCAAATTGGATTACCATCATTTGCGAGGGTCTTGGCGGCCTGCAACGCCGGGACCGTTGAAAAATATTCAGTTTCGTTCAAATCTGCCCCCACCTGCGTTGTTTTTTTGGATAAAAATTAAAGTTTTACCTAAGGTTACCGAAATCAATAACGATATAGAGTTTTTATCAACATCATCATTCTAGGGAGGTTGGCAATTGTCCTATACGCTTGGTCAGAAACAGCTCGATAAAATTGAAGATATTTTAAAACTGGACCTCATTGACAATGGCGTGCGGTGTGTCTTTCTCATTGATATGGCCGGCAACATCATTGCTAATTTGGATAATGGCGAAAAGCAGCATGACATCTACTCCTTGGCTGCCCTGGCAGCCGGTAATTTTGGTGCTGTCAGTGCAATGGCCAAAATTATCGGTGAAAATGAATTTTCATTGCTTTTCCATAAAGGGAAAAACGAAAATATTCATTTCAACAAAATAACCACCGAATTTCTATTGATTACCATATTTGGCAATGACATCTCGCTGGGTTTTTTGCGATTGAAGGTCTCCGAATCCGTTGAACAATTAAAGATAATCTTAGAGCCGCTGCTTTCTTTGTAAGCCAGCATCTTTGGAATCGGGTTCACGATTACCTGGCGGCCCATGAAATTCGCTCCGGTTATTTCTGATGGCATTTGTAAATCTGAAAAATAAGGAAATTCAGGTTAAGATCGTCTATTACGGCCCTGGCAGGGGCGGTAAGACGAGCAATCTGGAATATGTATATAAAAAATTTGCCAAGCGTATCAATACCGAGATGGTGACGGTCAAAACGCACGGTGACAGAACCTTGTTTTTTGACTTTCTGCCCTTCGATATTGGCCTCATTAACGGCTATGATGTTAAAATTCAATTGTACACCGTACCCGGCCAGGTCAAATACAATGCGACCCGCAGGCTCGTGTTGAGAGGAGTGGATGGTATCGTCTTCGTAGCCGATGCCATGGCGGTTAGAAGAGAGAAAAACATCCTTTCGTTGAAAAATCTTCAAGAAAATTTGGCTGTCTATAAAAAGAGCATTTTCAGAATCCCTTTTGTGATGCAGTACAATAAAATGGATTTAAAAGAGCAGGGGATTCCACTGCTACCCCTGCCAACGCTTGAAAAAGATTTGAACAGTCAGCTGAAAATACCCTCATTTGCCGCCAGCGCTGTTTTGGGAACCAACGTGGTTGCAACTTTAAAAAAGATTATCTCGTTGACCGTCGCATCCATTAAAAAAGATTTGAAATAGGAGAAGACAAATTGGCCGATTCAAAAGATGTTGATACATTAAGCACCGAACTCGAAAATCGGTTGGACGATCTGTTTGGTGAGAATAATCTAGCCCCAGCCGAGGCCACGGATGATGGTACCGCAACGCATTATCCGCTGGCGGAATTAAAAAACCTGATATTATCCATTGACTGGGAAATTACGGATGATGTGCTGGAAAAATTCCTGCAGCAAATAAAAGACCTCAAGCTGACTTACAAGCACGATAAGGTTGTGCTGACGTTTCTTCAAATTCTCAATTCCCTGGGCGATTATATCAAGACCAACCGCGCCAAGTCCCATCCCAAAACTTTCAAAATATTAAACTCTGTTTTCTCCAATCTGGACAAGGTGGTGCTTTCCCGGGATATGCCCGAGGCGGCCAAAAAAAAGATTCTGCGAATCGAGATGAATCGCTACAAAAAGCTAAGGGCTCAGATTTCACAGGGCAAATCCGAGGTTCAGCCCAAACCAAAAGCCAAGCCTGTTGCAGCCGCACCGCCGGAAGTCGCCACGGTAGTCCCAGATGAACCGTTGACCCTCACCGAGCCATCGGTTCAACCCGCCGAAACCGTATTGTCTGAAGAGCCGGTGATAGATCCGACGCAGCAGCCCGATACGGTAATCGCGCATACGCCTTCGGTCGAGACCCTGGCCGAGGCCGTCGCTGAGATTAAAAAATACATACATGATGAAATTAGCGCTTTAAGGAGGGAGATCGAAGCACTGCGAAATCAATGAGACCTCGTGACCACCGCGCTTGCTGCGGGCAGAACGCCAGGATGAAAATTTGAAGCATCAACGCAACATCCTGCCCGGTGATCGGTTGTCGGCATGCTGTCTGGCTTCCTTACCGATTGCCTTTCATTTTTGCTACAGGTGATGCCATGGTATTATCTACGGGTAATATATCTTCTATGATTTACAAGCGAAAGGTCAGAGACGGCCTGGGCGATTTTTTTTTAGATGGCCAAAAGCTGCTGGTCCTCATGGAGCTGGACGGCAAGGCAACGCTGGGAGCCCTGGCCGCCAAAACCGGACTGACCATGGGTGCCATCAGGGAAGTTATTGCCCACCTTTTAAAGCTCGGGCTCATTGAAAAGGTCGAAAAGGCAATTTCCCCCGTGGACAACGATTTTTTTCGCAAGCTGCTCGATGAGCTGGCACTGGCCGTCGGCCCGATTGCAAGCGTATTAATCGAGGATGAAGTGCAGGACCTGGGGCATAATGTGAAAAGTTTCCCGAGTTTCCTCGCCACCGATCTGGTTGATAGGCTGGCCGGTGAAATCAGACGTGAAGAGAAAAAAGCGATATTCATAAAAAATATGGTCAGCATCATTCAGGCCAAAGGATATGTCAACTCTTAGTTCGTTCAAGCCTATGTTTGCTTGCAGATTCCGATTTTTGCTTACCGGGTTCAACTCTAAGGAGAAAATGGTATGATAGTTATCTGTGAAGAGTGCGGGAAAAAATACCGCATAGATCCTTCCAAAATCAAAGGTAAGGCCGCCAGCTTCAAATGCCGGTCTTGTACGCACCTCATAGTGGTGTCAAAGCCGGAACCGGCCGGGGAGCAACCTGTAGCTGAGAGCCGGCCGACTCTGGAATCCATAACGACAACTATCGAAGACAGCTCCGGCGACGCATTGACCGATACCGCCCCGGCACCGGCAAAAACCAAACGCCGAACCAAGGGCCTTGGCTTGCGTTCCAAAATGATGTTGCTGTTTTTACTGGTTCCTATCATCCTAATGGCCGGTGCCAGCTTTCTGTATCTCTGGCAGCTGGAAAGCATGTCAAACCTGCTCACCCGGGAAAGCTCCAAATTTGTCAATCAGATGGCTGAAGAGAAGATCGCCGACATATCAGCCGGTGTTGCCATGCAATGCAAACTGTATTTGTTGAGTCACCCGAATTTAATTCGTGAGGACTTCAACGAGGACATGGGTTTTAAAACCCTGGCGGTTCAAAAGGTGGGTTTGACAGGTTATACGGCGCTTTATGAGCTGCCGGGAGCCGATGGGATCTGGCGCACCTGGGCCCATGTTAACCAAAAAATTATCGGCATTGACATGAGCAAGCTCAAAAAGCCGCTGGGACGCAATTTTCCAGGTTTCTGGAAAGTTTACATCGGGGTCAAGGAAGGAAAAAAATCCCAGGGATATTACACCTGGCAGGACAAAGACGGTAAGTTCCGCGACAAATTCATGGTGTGCACGCCGGTTGCCGGGACTCGCTACGTTGTCGCCGCCACCACCTATATGGATGAATTTACCGGTCCGGTGAGGCGAATGCAGGGCCGTGCGAAAGAATTAACCGGCAGAGCCAAGCAGATTACATGGGCTGTTTTAGGCGTGACCCTTTTGTTGATAGGCCTCATCGTTTCGATTTACGGCCACCGGCTGACCAGCAAAATCAGATCATTGACCGATGTGGCCGACCGCATCAGCGTCGGTGAGCTTGGAATGGAAGTTAAAACCACTTCAAGAGATGAAATTGGAGAACTTGCTGAAGCAATTTCCAGAATGCAGGACAGCATCAGACTGTCCATAGAACGATTGCGTCGACGGCGTTAGGGGCTGATTGCGGTAGATTTTTTCGCGGTCGACAGCACGTTGCTGAAGCGGCCTCAGGCGACCGCTTTTTTATCGAATGGGTCTGAACCTGCCGCTGCTATCGTCACCGGGCGCCGGTCAATGGCGATGCGCTGAGGGGATCAAGAAGAAAGAATGGTCATCATTCCAAGGGAAAAACCGGTAATAGAAAACCTGAACGTCTATTACCTGGACATAAAAAAACTGCTCGAGCATTACCAAGGCGAAATCGGCACCGGCGGCGTATATTTTAAATCCCATGCGGCCGAGGGCGTCATATTTTTCGACAAGGACGACCTGCTCAACGCTTTTTATGAAGAAAGGGATCTTGACCTGGTCGGAGCCCAGGCTGTTGAGCACCTCGTGAATGCCGGGGGGCAACATAATTTTACCGTCCATATTTACCAGCTGTCATTGGAGGAGGTTTACTTCTGGGCCAGCATCCCGTCGGCCGAAAAGATATACGAGGGGCTTAGCACCGAGTTCACGGACCTTGAAGGCTTGATTCGTAAGATGAGCTCCGAGAAGCTGACCGGCTACATTGATGTCTCTATCAGCGGTGGTAAAGAGGGCGGTCTAATTTTTATTATTAACGGAAAAATTATGGGGGGGGCGTATTCATGGGACCATGGTGAGCCCGGACCCACCCAAAAAAACCAGGAGCTTTTGATTCGCAAAACCAAGGAAACCGCAGCCACTTTCAACGTCTGCCGGATTCCCCTGTCAAAAATGAAAGGCGGGGGTGAGTCTCGAGCCAGTTTTGCAAAGCCTTCCAAGGCCGTGTTAGGCATGCTCGAGGAGTTAATGGTGATATTTGAAAATACGGTTGCTGTCAGAAAAAAGGTGAAATCTGATTTCACAAAACTATTAAAAAAGAAGTTTGTGGAAAACGCTGATAGATATGCTTTTTTGGATCCTTTTGCGGGTGAGTTTGACTATGCCAATCGGAAAATTGAGTTTTCAGGTGCGGCAAGCGATAAAGAGCTGACGGAGGGCGTTATAAACTCTATCCGGGAACTGGCCCAGGAATTGGGGATATTAGCGGAATTGCTGGAGACCTGCGCTGAATGGTCAGACCAATACGCCAGGCAACTGGAGAAATTTGACGTTAAATTTTAAAGATGGCTCATATACCTTCGATTAGTGATTTTGGTATTTCTGCTCGAGGATTTGCTGAGTTCTTCGATGGCATTCCTGCGGCGATTTACCGCACAACGCTGGAAGGCAAAATTGTATACTGCAACCGGGCCTTTGCCAATATATTTGGATTTGATTCAGCGGCTGAGCTCATTGATTCGCCTGTCATTGATCTTTATCGCAACAAAAAAGATCGTGGTGTGTTCATTCATTCGTTATTGCAGCGGGGACGCCTGTTTGATCTGCCGATTGCCTTTAAAACCAAAGAAGGCGCCCCCATCGTTTGCGCCGTTTCGGCCAAGGCTGTTTTAGACGATGATGAGATGGTGGTGCATATAGATTGTTTTCTAAGGGAAATCACCGGTCAGACGGACGTTGAAAAAGACGTCGTGAGAATGGATGGAACGGCCGATAACCTCAAGGACGCTGTCATCGTGATCGATTTGCACGGTGACCTCATCGATATCAATCAGGCCGGAGCCCGCATGATGGGCTTCGCCAGAGAGGATATGCTCGGACAGCCGCTGTCCAGTTTTTTTGCACCGGAAGACAGGGAATTTTTCCTGATTTTTCTGGCTGACATTATCAAAATAGGGCGCAATGAGACGATTCTGGCGGTGACCAACCGGGGCGCCAAGAAACGGCACCTTGACTGGCATGCCTACCTGGTCAGAAATGACAGCCAGCCCCATCACATCAAATGTATTGCCCGCGATGTCAGTGATATTGTTAAGCGGCAAAGAGAACGCAACATCGATGAAAAATTTCAGGGCGTGCTGGAAATGGCAGGCGGTGTGGCACACAGTCTGAATCAACCGTTAACGATTGTGAACAATCTGCTCAATGAAATTATGTCGGAACTGGATCGTGAAGGCACCATCTTCCCCAAAGTTCAGAAAGTTCACGATCAGCTGAAGAAGATGAACGAGATTGCGCAAAAAATAGGGAACATTAAAAAGTATGAGGCCATGGACTATGTGGCCGGTGTCAAAATAGTTGATATCGACAAAGCTTCCTGGGCCCAGACCGTCAAGGATATTCCATGATCAAGAATGTGCTGCTGGTGGACGATGATCGCGAGATGCTGGTCGCCCTGAAAGAGGGGTTCCAGAGGTTTAAAGATTCCTTTGCCATCCTGCTGGCTGCCGACGGGCTCAAGGCAGTGGAAAGCTTGAAGAAAAATACGGTCTCGCTGGTTGTAACTGATTTAAAGATGCCTGGAATGGATGGTTTTGAGCTGCTGACCCATATTATGGAACACTATCCGGACATTCCGGTCATCATTATCACCGGGTACAGTACCCCCGAAATGGAACGTCTGGCGCGTGAAGGCGGTGCGGTCGGCTATATCGCGAAACCATTTCTGATCGAAAACCTGGCGCGCCAGATTATGAGCACCCTGAGAAAGGAATCAGAAGGCGGCACATTGCACAATGTGTCTTCCGGCATGTTTTTGCAGCTGATAGAAATGGAGCAAAAAACCTGCACCATTCGGCTGGAAGATAAATTTTCGAATAAAAAAGGGATCCTTTTTTTTAACGAAGGTGAATTGTTTGATGCCAGGGTAAATGATTTGCAGGGTAAAAATGCCGCCTACGAGATCTTTTCATGGGATCAGGTAAACCTATCCATTCAAAATGGTTGCGCTTTAAAGGAAAAACGAATTCACAGCGAGATGCAGCACCTCATTCTGGAAGCTGCCCGGCGCAAAGACGAAAACGTTGTCGAGAGCGGCCAACCGGCTGTGATGGAAGAAGTTGAGCCCTTTGAACCGGAGCCGGTGGACGCCATTGCCGCCCTGAAGGAAAAAATTATCGCCAAACTGGGCCCCGCCTGCGGGCTGGAAGATATTTACCAGGACAACGCCTGGGACAGCCGCGTGCTGCAGTTTTCAAGGGCCGGGGATTTTTTTAATCTTGGTGGGTTGGAAATGGGCTATATCGACAGGGGCGAAGAAAACGATTTTATCGTACTGCCCGGTGAAAATACCACCGTGATATCGGTAAGCCCCAAATGCCCGCGGGACAAGCTGCTCCGAATCCTCAGCGAATGAATGTTGGCGGTTGCGGTTGACTGATTGACAGTTGGAAAACCAGATATGCAAGAATTGTTCAAGGACATACTCACCATGGAGGGCATCAAAGGCCTGATGATGTTCTCCTTTGCCGGGGAGCCGGTATACAGGGAATTTAACCAGGGCCCTCCGGAAGGAATTGAAAGCCGGGACTGGAGTTTGTTCATCGAGTCGCTGGCCGGAATGCGAGAGACGGATTTACTTTTTAAAAAAGGCCGGCTTTACATCCGCCGAACGGATATCGGCTATTTGGTCGTGTTGATGGGACGTTTTATGCCCATCGCCATGCTGCGACTCCAGTGTGACATATTGCTGCCGTCTTTAAAGCCGGCAAAGTCTGTTAAAGGCATCAGGCGCCTGTTTCGGAAATAAATGAATGAGAGGTTTATAAACAGCAATGAGAACCGACATAGAATCCAGAATCAATGAAGCCGAAGTTTGTCGATCCATGGGGTTATATGGCGACTCGCTTAACATTTATGAGAGCATTCTATCCATTGTTTCGCCCCAGGATGCTCAGGTCCAGGATAAGATCAAAAAACGCATTGGGTTACTGAAAAAAGAAATTGCTGACCAGGAGGAAACCAAACCCAAGGGGGTTTCCGCCAAAGATATCTCGATGCTGAAAAAGTCGTTTACCAGTCAGGGTGATGTTTCTGAAATCCTCGACAGTGCCTCGGCCTTCCAGGAGATGGGACTTCACGGTGAAGCGATTGCTGAATACGTGAAAATGTTCAAGGAAGATTACCCGAACGAAAAAGTCGTCCCCGGCCTGGTGGAAAGCCTGTTGAAAATGCACTCGCCATCCAAAGCGGTCAAGGAATTTGGCAAACTGATTGAAGGGCTGAAATTGGATAAAAAGGCGCTTGCCAGTATTAATTTTGCGGTGGGGCAGGAGCTGGAAAAGCGCGATCTGCGCGACCAGGCCCATGACCTTTATGGTGATGCCTCCAAGATCGATCCTGCCAATGCCGAAATTAAAAAACGCCTGGATGCGGTCAGCGCCAGTTTTGCTTCCGGCTCGAAATATGATTATCTCCTGCGGGAGAACATGGTCACCACCGACAAACTGCAGCAGGCTTTTGCCCTGTCCAAAAAGATGAAGAGAAGTGTGGAATATGTGCTGATCGAGCATTTTCACATTAAAAAGGATGCCATCGGTAAGTCTTTCTCTCTTTTCTACGGCTGCCCTTTCCGGCCTTACGATCCGGCAATTCCGGTGCCGGTGGAGCTGTTGTCCAACCTGAAGAAAACCTTTTTGCTAAACGAATTGTGGATTCCACTGAGCTGGGACAAGGAAGGCGTGGAAATCCTGGTCGATGACCCCCGCAACCTGAACAAGACCGACAATATCAAGACCCTGATGAAGACCAGCAAAATCAATTTTTCGGTGGCCATCCGGGAGGATATCCAGGAATTTATCCGCCACTTCTTTGATCCGGGCACCCAGGCAGCCGGTGACGCTTCCATCGATGATATGATGGATGATTTTGAAATGCTGCCGGATGTGGAGTTTGAAGAGGAAGAGGAAGAAGCCCTATCGGATGAGGTCGATGAGGCTTCCAGTCAGGTTGTCAAGCTGGTGGACCAGGCGATCATTGCAGCTTACCGCAAGAATGCGTCCGATATTCACATCGAGCCTTCGCCCATTACCAAGGCCACGAGCATCCGGTTTCGGCTGGACGGTGTCTGCCAGGAATACATGAAAGTGCCCAATTCCATGGTCCGCGGTATCGTTTCCAGGATAAAGATCATGTCCAACCTGGATATTGCCGAGAGACGCTTACCCCAGGACGGCAAAATCAAATTCCGACGCAAGGGGGTTCCGGCTTTCGAATTGCGTGTTGCCACCCTGCCGACCGCCGGCGGTTTCGAGGACGTGGTCCTGAGGATCCTGGCTTCAGCCGGTGCCATGGCAATGGATGAGATGGGGTTAACCGATCGCAATCTGCGGGTGATGAAAAATATCATTGCCAAACCCTATGGCCTCATTCTGGCCGTGGGGCCCACCGGTTCCGGTAAAACCACATCGCTGCATGCCATTTTAGGTCATATCAACAAGCCGGGCATTAAAATCTGGACCGCTGAGGATCCCATTGAAATCACCCAGGCCGGTTTGCGACAGACCGAAGTCAAACCGAAAATCGGCCTTGATTTTGCCCGGATGATGCGCGCCTTCTTGCGTGCGGACCCGGACGTTATCATGATTGGTGAAATGCGCGATGAGGAAACGGCCTCCATCGGTATTGAGGCATCGCTGACCGGTCACCTGGTGTTTTCAACCCTGCACACCAACAGTGCGCCCGAAACCATTACCCGATTGCTGGATATGGGACTGAATCCGCTTAATTTTTCCGATGCCTTTTTAGGTGTCCTGGCCCAGCGGCTGACACGCCGACTGTGCACCAACTGTCGGGAGGAACATCCGGTGACCGAAGATGAATTTGAGATGTTGGTTTCCGAATACGGTAAAAAATATATTGGGGCCAGCGGGATCGAATATAACTCGGACATGACCCTGTACCAAGCCGGCGGATGTGAAAACTGCTCCGGTACCGGCTACCGCGGCCGGATGGGTATTCATGAGCTGATGGAAGGCACCCCCAAGGTTAAACTGATGATTAAGAAGCAGGCCAATACCGAGCAGATCTTTGAA
>Ga0209536_100004335_pt1 | contig 22426 bp, 21 predicted proteins | sample DeeMarSeWOR28_12_FD_187461 | JGI IMG/M metagenome (GOLD analysis project Ga0209536, IMG submission 187461) | Marine sediment microbial communities from White Oak River estuary, North Carolina - WOR-2-8_12 (SPAdes) (version 2) | ecosystem: Environmental > Aquatic > Marine > Intertidal zone >... | reverse complement strand
CAGCAGGTGCCACATCTTCGTCTCCATGGACCCGCCCAGCGCCGGGATCACCCAGCCGAACCAGCGGTCCGCCCAGCTGCCCAGGCCCAGGCCCTCGCCGTAGAGCGCAAAGCCGGTGAAGATCAGGAACAGGGTCAGCAGAACGTTGAAGAACCACATGGCGACCTGGGCCAGCGGATTGTGGCCCATGACCTTGTGACTCTTTCGGGTCAGGAACAGGTAGTACTTGAGTTCGTGACCCAGACCCTTCCACCAGGCCGGTTGCCAGAACGGGGGCAGGAACAGCTCCCGGGAGTACTTGTTGCCGACTAAGGCCCAGTAGATCCTCACGACAAAAGCGATGGCAAAGACGTAGCCCGCAATGAAGTGAATCTCCCGCATGGTGCCCATGAGGAAATAATCACTGGCTTCACCGTGCAGAGACGGAAGCGGGTTGGCGATAAAGTAACCCGTCACCGACAGCACACCGATGCTGAGCGCGTGAATCCAGTGCCAGAGCCGGACCGGTGCCTCGAAGACATAGACCGCTTTCTGGTACTTCGGGTCGTGTTCGCTGGCCGCTACTTGTGTAGTCATATCGGAATCCTCCCGGTCAGCGAATCTTGACGACCGTCAGCTCTTCCCCATCTGGCGACATCACGTGGCTGGCGCAGGCCAGGCACGGGTCAAAGCTATGAATGGTCCGAAGAATCTCCAGCGGCTGTGCCGGATCGGCCATGGGGGTGCCCAGCAGGGACGCCTCGTAGGCTCCGATATTGCCGGCGGGATCCCGCGGGCCTGCATTCCAGGTCGAAGGCACGATCGCCTGATAGTTGTCGATCTTCGTGTTCTTGATCTGGATCCAGTGTCCGAGGGCGCCGCGCGGCGCTTCGACCCGACCCACTCCCTTGGCTTCGGCAGGCCAGGTGGACGGCTCCCAGCTGTCCATGTTGGCCGTCGAGGTGTCGCCGGCCTTGATGTTGGCCATCATCCGGTCGAACACTTCGCGCATCCTGTGCGCCGCCCAGGAGCACTCGAGGCCTCTGGCCGCGGTGCGCCCCAGGGTGGAGAACAGCACGGTGACCGGCAGGCCTCCCAGGTCCGTCAGGACGCTGTCGACCTGCTCCTTGATGTCCTCGCGACCCGACACGTAGCCGATGACGTAGCGAGACAGGGGTCCGACCTCCATGGCGTGACCGCGCCAGCGCGGCGCCTTCAGCCATGAGTACTTGCCGGACTCGTCGTGAGCGTCGATGGCCGTGCGCGTGCCCTTGACGTTGGCGCCGAGTTCGAAATTGGCTTCGGTGACGCCTTCCCAGGGATGCAGCCCCTTGCTCTCGTCCGGATAGCTGTACCAGGAATGAGCGACATACTCCTGTATCTCTTCCGGATTCCGTACGTCCACCGGATGGACGGTGCTCAGGTCGCCGTCGATGATGGCGCCTGCCGGCATCATCAGGTTGTCGTTGGCCCAGTAGGCGTCCGGATCCGACTTCACGTCGATGGGGAAATCCCCGTAGGACAGCATGTTCTTGCCCGCCAGTCCGCCGCCGATACCGGCCCAGTCCAGATAGAAGCCCGCTATGGCCTTCAGGTCCGGTATGTAGACCTTGTCGATGAACTCGATGGAGCGGTTGATGATGTCCGAGACCATATTGAGCCAGGCCATGCCGATGGCGCCCGTAGATCCCACCTGGTCCACGTTGAGGGAGCAGGGCATGCCACCCACCAGCCAGTTCGGATGCGGGTTCCTGCCGCCAAAGATGGTGTGGATCTTGACGATGTCTTTCTGGAACTCCAGGGCCTCCAGGTAATGAGTCACCGCCATCAGGTTGGCTGCCGGCGGCAGCTTGTAGGCCGGGCTGCCCCAGTAGGCGTTGGCGAACGGGCCCAGCTGTCCGGATTCCACGAAGGCCTTCAGCTTGTTCTGGACACCGCGGAAGTAGGCCGGCGAGGATTTTGGCCAGCTCGAGATACTCTTCTGCAGTTCCGAGGTTTCCCGGGGATCCGCAGAAAGGGCGCTGACCACGTCCACCCAGTCCAGGGCGTGCAGGTGGTAGAAGTGCACCAGGTGGTCCTGGGTGTACTGCGCGAGCATCATCAGGTTACGGATGTGATTGGCGTTTGGCGGAATCACGATGCCCAGGGCATCTTCCACCGTTCTGACCGAAGCCAGCGCGTGCACGCCGGTGCAGACACCGCAGATGCGCTCCACAAAGGCCCAGGCGTCACGTGGATCGCGACCCCTGAGAATAATTTCCAGGCCGCGCCACATGTTGCCCGTGGACACGGCGTTCTGGATGACGTTGCTCTCGTCTACATTGACCTCGATCCGAAGATGGCCCTCGATCCGGCAGATCGGGTCGACGACCACTCGCTGACCGCTGGTGTCGAGAGAGAAGCCATTGGGGGTGACCGTACTAGTCATTGCTGCTCTCCTTCCGGTTCTTGTCTGTCATGCGGCTGACCACCGAGGCTGCCGCGTGGGCCGCCACGCCAATGGTGGCCGCACCTGCCAAAATGCCGCCGACGCGGTCGGCGTTGGCTTCAGCGCCTCCGAGCACGGTCAGGTTGGTGACCGCGTCGTAGAACGAGCCCTTGTCCCAGAAATCGTCCTCGGCACAGCCCAGGCAGCCATGTCCGGATTTCACCGGCCAGGAGAGGCCGTCATTCCACTCGATGGTGGAGCAGGCGTTGTAGGTAGTGGGACCCTTGCAGCCAACCTTGTACAGGCAGTACCCCTTGCGCGCGCCCTCGTCGTCGAATTTCTCGACGAACTGGCCGGCGTCGAAGTGCGGCCGCCTGTAGCACTTGTCGTGCAGCCGCTGGCTGTAGAACATGAGCGGTCGGCCCTGCCGATCCAGCGGCGGCAGCCGATCAAAGGCCAACACGTAGGTAATGACGCCTGTCATCACTTCGGCGATCGGCGGGCAACCGGGTACCTTGATAATGGGCTTGTCGGTAATGACCTTGTGGATGGGGACAGCGGTGGTCGGGTTTGGCCGGGCGGCCTGGACGCAGCCCCAGGAAGCGCATGAACCCCAGGCGATGATGGCCTTGCAGTGAGCCGCCATGTGCTTCAGCTTCTCGACATAGGGGCGTCCGGCCTGCATGCAGTACATGCCGTCCAGCCCGAGGGACGGGTTGCCCTCGCAGGCCAGGATGTACTGGCCGTCGTATTTTTCGATGGTCTGCTCGAGGATTTCCTCCGCCTGGTGGCCCGCGGCGGCCATGATGGTGTCGTCATAATCCAAGGAGATCATGGATAAAATGACGTCGCCGGCCAGCGGATGACCCGACCGGATAAAGGACTCGGTGCAGCAGGTGCACTCCTGTCCGTGCAGCCAGATGACCGGGATTCGCGGCTTGGTTTCCATCGCATAAGCGATCTTGCCCGCGAACTCCGGGCCCAGCCCAAGTCCCGCGGCGGTTAGACTGCAGAACTTCAGAAAGCTGCGTCTCGTGATGCCATGCTTCCGCATGACCTCGTAGAAGGTTTCGTGAACTGCCATAGCTGTTGCCTCTCTGGCTGGACTCAGGCTCGGGCAATCGTGCTGTTATTCTTGATCCGCCATCGCCCCGAGCCATGGATGGCGGGAACCCCTTAAATCGAACACGCGGCGCCGCAGCCGGCGCCGTTGCTGCATTTATAACTCTGTCGAGCCTCGGGCTTGCTGATCTAGATCAATGTGTGCTACGCGAGCGCATTCCCGGCGGGCGACGGTGAGACAGGGCCGGTTCGGTAGCGCGGAGAATCAGGACGGATCCTGGTTCCGGGGCATGATGACGTAGCCGGCGCCCTCGATATGGCGCAGCGGCAGACCGGAAGGCAGGGTCCGGCGGTCGGGATAGACCACCTGGAGCCGGCGCCTCTCGTGAACGCGGGGACTGCCCAGCACCGCAGCCCAGGTCACGATCACGTAACGCCTGCCGCCGGTCACCGGCAACGCAGCATGGGCGAAACGGTGATCCGACGGGAAAGCTACCAGCATGCCGGTTTCAGGCCGGATCGTCTCCCCGCGCCGGGGGAAAGCCAGCTGCCCGCCCGCGAAATCGTCGTTCAGGTAGATGAGGACGCTGAAGTCCCGGTCCATGACCCTGTGCCAGACGCCGGTCCCCTTGTCCCGCAGATCGGCATCCGTGTGGAGGTCGTAACGACCGCCGGCTCTGTACAGAAGAACATCCGGCCACTCGAACCACTCGACCCTGCGCTGATAGCCGGGTTCCACGTGTTCGCGGAGGGCGCGGGCGATGAGGGGCAGGAAGGTGTCGGGCTGGTCGAAGGTCTTGATAGTCGTCGTAATTCTGTAATCGGATCTCGACGTAATCAGCGCACCGGCCTCATGGCGCGTCACGGCGGCGTCTTCGCTTTTCAGGCTGTCCGCGAGTTCCACCAGACGACGGCACTCCTCGGGATCGAGGAAGCCCGGAACTGCCAGCACGCGATCGGGCAGTTCCAGGAAGGGCGAGATCTTCCGGCCTTCGGCCCGGGTCGTGGCCGCAGACCCGGGCCGGCCGCAGCAATGTTTGAATCGCCGGCCGCTGCCGCAGGGGCACGGGTCGTTTCTCCTCGGCGGCCCGGTCATGGTGGCGCGCCGGGATCGTGAGCACGTACGATCAGCGTGGATCCGCGTTCATCGCCGGCATCCGGCAACGGGTCAGGCTCCAGGCTGATGCGGCCAGCCACGGGATCGGGTGAGGCCACAACCGCTTCGGTCCCGGACATCCCGAATTCCGGACGGCCGTCCGATTGTGCCAAGGCCGTCGTGTTCCCGGCCGGCGGGACTACTTGACGTCCTCTTCTTTCCAGATGACCGGCTGCCAGTTGCCCTTGTGGTCTGTTGCCTGGGCGGCGATCTTGTACCGCTTGCCGGCTTCCACCGTGATCGTCACGGTTCCCGGGTCCGTCTTCTTCCGGATATCGATCGTGCCGACGCTCATGGAGTCATCGATCAGGGCGGTGACGGTGATCTGGTGATCGCCGGGTTCAACCCAGTAGCTTGTCCGGTTGATGCCCATATCGATGTTCTTGCCGTCCAACCCCACCAGCCGTGCCGGGTACAGTTCATTGGGCGGCGTGGAGAAATCCAGGATGCCCTTGCCCTCGGAATCACCCTCGGACCAGGCCAGACCGGTAGCTAACAGGGCGGTGAGAAGTATTATCAGACGCTTCATAGGTATCCCTCCGGTCAAACAGAATTCTTCCCGACCCGGCCCCCACAACGGAAGACCAGACCTCGCGCAAGGCTCGCCCGGATGGTCGCGGGTCGCGGACCCACGCCCGCGCGACTAAGATTATGGGGCACCGACGCCCACGCTGCCAGAATGAGTCACAAACACAAGCGACTTCTAAAGTCGATCTACACGGATCCCGTGAGCGGTAACATCCACTGGCGGGAAGTGGAATCCCTGCTCAATCACCTGGGGGCGGAGGTGGATTACACCCACGGTGCCCGCGTGAGGGTGGTGCTCAACAACGTGGAGGGGCAGCTTCACCGGCCGCATCACAGCGGCGCCTGCGGCAAGCACGACGTCCGGCATCTGCGGGAATTCCTGGCCCGGGCAGGAGTCACGGTGGCCGCCTACGAAGCAGGATCCCGCTAGACCCAGGGCGGCAGCGGGAGGCGTCCGGCACACCCCGTTATGATCACCGGGGGCGACTCTATTGGCTGAAGACCCAGAGGAGCAGGGCGTCCTGTAACTCCCTGCCCGGTCCTCGATGTACATCCTTGTCGTTGTGGAAAACCACGACAACGTAACGTGTTCCCGAGCGCGCGTGTACGTAACCGGCAATCGCGTATACGTCATCGAGCCGACCCGTCTTGACATGCAGATGACCGGCGAGATTCGTTCCGCGGAAGCGATTCCGCATCGTGCCATCCATGCCGGACAACGGCATCGAGGCGATGAACTCGGGCATGTAGGGATGCCGCCATGCCGTCATCAGAAGATCAGCCATGACGCCGGCAGAGATGCGCGTTTCCCGCGATAGCCCCGAGCCGTTGTCGACGAAGATACCGTCGGTGTTCAGTCCCAGGTCCGCCAGCCAGCGGTTGATCACCTCCCGACCCTTGGCGGCGGTGCCCGGCTCGCTCTCCTTCTCGGCCCCCATTGTCAGCAACAGCTGCCTCGTCATAACGTTGTTACTGAACTTGTTCACGTTTCGGACAACTTCCGCCAGGGGCACGGAATCGAACCTGGACAGTCGTTGTGCGTCATCCGGGACGACGCCGATCCTGACGTCGCCGGACAGGCTGCCGCCGAGCTGTTGCCAGAGCGGCTTGAAGACACCGTACGCAAACTGGGGCGGCGTCATTACCGTCCGGTATAGCGAGTATTCGCGGCAGCCGGCCGGGAAGCGGCCCGACAGCTGCACCGCGTTTCCCCCAAGCCCTTCCGGGAGGTCGATGGCGACACCCCGCTGAAATCCGCGGCATGGCCCCTTGGCAGTTCCGATCCGATTGTCGATTTTCAGGTTGGCCAGCACCGGATCGGTAATTACCTGGGGGCGGCCTCCGCCGGCTGGCCGGTACACACGAAACTGGACCGCCTTGAGATTTACGAGTAACGCGTCGGGAGACACGTTGTACGTCCGCCAGGGCTGGCCGTCGAAAGCCCCCGGGTCCTCCGGCTCCGGATCGAAATAGGAATTGTCGATCACCAGATTGCCGTCGATGTGCCTGAGGCCCCTGGCATTGAGGTCCCTGAGAAACGTCCAGAACCGCTCGGTTGTCAGGTAGGGATCGCCGCCGCCCTTCAGGATCAGGTCGCCTTCCAGCCGGCCCTCCGAGAGATCACCGGTGATCCACGCCTCCGTTCGCCATGAATAAGCCGGCCCGAGGAGGTCGAGAGCCGCAAAGGTGGTCAGCAGCTTGATCGTGGATGCCGGACTCCGCGGTGTCTCCGGGTTGAGCGCGAGCAGGGGCTGCTCCGCATCCACCGGCCGGATCACGATACTCAGGCCGGCTTTCCCGAGTCCGTGTCCCTCGAGGATTCTCTGAACGGACGGCGGGAGAGCAGTCTCATCGGCCATGACCGGCAGCATGGGCCAAAGCGCGGTCAGCAGGATGAGAATCGTGGCTGAATGACGTCTGTTCATGGCTCTCCGGGGCAGCGGTGGATTATATAAACGCTGAACGCCACAATGTCACCGAGCCTCCCGAACCAGACGCGTTGCCATGGCATCCGAAGAAAAACGCATCGAGCGAACGCTGGCCTTCCTTGTCCTGGCCGCGCTGGCCACGGGCTGCTTCCTGGTGCTTCTGCCGTTCCTGGCGCCGATCCTCTGGGCCCTGATACTGGCGCTGGTGACCTGGCCCGCTTTCCAGCGGGTCCAGTCCGCCCTGAAGGGCCGTCGCACATTGGCAGCCTCGGCGATGATTCTCCTGCTGGTGGGGATTCTGCTGATTCCCCTCATTATTCTCGCCGCCAGTCTCGCCGAGGACGCGGCAGGCTTTGTGCAGCGGGTGAGAGACTTCTTCTCCCAGGGAACCCCGGCGGCGCCCGACTGGCTGGTGGGGCTGCCTCTGTTCGGAGACAAACTCGCCGCCCTCTGGCGGGACGTGGCCGAAGGCACCATTTCCCTCGGTCAATATATTCCCACGGCAATCCAGCCGGTGGGCAACTGGCTGGTACAGGCGGGCACGCGTGTCGGGCAGGCCGTGCTGGAGCTGTGCATCGGCCTGATCACCCTTTTCTTTCTCTATCGCGATGGCGCCGAGGCAGGGCAGGATCTGATCAGGATCGCCGGCCGCATCGGCGGCGAGCAATCCCGCAGGATCATCGACGTGGCATCCGGAACGATGAAGGGAGTGGTCTACGGGACCGTGGGCACGGCCCTCGCCCAGGGACTGCTCACCGGAATCGGTCTGGCGGTCACGCAGGTGCCCGGCGCCACCGTCCTGGGAACCATCGCGGGATTCGCGGCGTTTTTCCCGGCGGGCCCGATTATCGTCTGGGGCCCGGCCGCCTTCTGGCTGATCACCCAGGGTCACTTCATCTCCGCCATTTTTCTCGTTGCCTGGGGCGGCGTCGCGGTGGGTATGTCGGACAACGTTTTAAAACCTATATTCATCGGCCGCGGGACCGAGCTGCACTTCCTGATGATTCTTCTCGGCCTCATCGGCGGCATGATCGCGTTCGGTTTTCTGGGGATATTTCTCGGCCCCACCCTGTTGGCGGTCGGTCACAGTATCGTGACCGAGTGGACGCACAGTCGCGCCGAAGATCTCGATTCCAAAGCCGATTCCGGCTGATGTGGCAAGAAGAAGTCGAGGTCAATTCCGGCCGCCGCCTCTTGTGCTCCCCCCCTGTATCATTACCCTTGGTGTTTTGCCTTGCCTCGTCCGCTGTCGGATGATTTCCGAGGCAGTCCAGAGCGTTAGGTATCCGGCTCACCGGTGCCCCGATCGGTTGGTGCGCTGGCTTCGCGACTAGAGCGGCGAGGCTGGCTCCAGTATCGTCTGGTCTCGAGGAACCGGGCCTGGGCTGCCCGGGGGCCGGAACTTGTCGGGAAGCCTTGGGGCGGCTTTACCGCCAGCAGGCAATGAGGGCGAAGAAACGAAACCGCGAGCCCCGCGTACACGAATGGGAAGGTGAATGGACGAAGTTGACAACCCAGTGCTGCCGAGAGTCGCCGCCGGTGATCCAGCGGCGGTCAAGGAGTGTCTTGATCGCTTCAGCGGCCTGGTATGGACCCTAGCGCGCCGGGCTCTCTCGTCGCCCCAGGACGCAGAGGACGCCGTGCAGGAAATTTTTCTGGAGATCTGGCAGAGCGCCGATCGCTATGACGCGAATCGCGGTTCAGAGACTGTCTTCGTGGCCACGATCACGCGAAGGCGGCTGATCGACAGGCTGCGAAAACAGGGCCGGCAGCCGTACACCGAATCCGTGGACGAGCCCGGCCTGAATCTCTCGGGCGAGGTCGGCCACAGTCAGGAGGTCAGCACCGAGGCGAGCCTGGCAGCCCGAGCCCTCAAGACCCTCAAGCCGGCGCAGCAGAAGGTCCTGGAGCTGGGTTTACTCAGGGGGCTCAGCCATAGCGAGATCGCCGAGCACACCGGTATGCCTCTCGGGACAGTGAAAACACAGATGCGTCGCGGGCTCATGAAAGTCCGCGAAATGATGGAGGTCGAGCCGTTGTCGGAGGGGAGCGAGGCATGACCCCACAGTTTCTTCGTAATGAACGCATAGCCCAGCTGCTCGTCGACCGCGCTGTCGACGGACTGGATGCCGAGTCGGAAAGAGAATTGAAAAGGCTTTCGACGCAATATTCTGATTATGAAGATGACGCCATCGACAGGGTTGCGGCGGCGGTCTCGATCTCGAACCTGACCACCGAGGAGGTGCCGGAGGGATTGCGCGAGCGGCTCGAGTTCGATGCGCAGCGCTGGGTGAAAGACCACGCTGCCGAGGGCGCCGAAGTCGTGGATCTTGCCAGTCGTCGGGACCGCCCGGCGCCTCGTCCGTGGATGCAGTGGCTGGCAGCGGCCAGCGTCCTCGTGGCTGCTGTCGGCTGGTACCAGGCATCCATGGTGGCCATGGAGCGGGACTCCCTTCAGGCGCAGCTGGCGACCCTCGAGGCAGATCTGGAGAGTCAGAGACAGCTTGTAGCGCAGCTTCGAAATCCCCCACCGGCCGATCTCGGCGACATGCGCGCCCGGCTGGCCGGAGGCGGTGCGTCTGTCATTTCCTGGAGCAGCACCGAAGATCCGGCGGCTTCCCAGGCTTCCGGTGACCTGGTCTGGGACGACCGGCAGCAGGAGGGCTACATGCGTTTCAAGGGTCTGGCGCCCAACGACCCGGATGTTTACCAGTATCAGCTCTGGATTTTCGACGCGACCCGGGACGAGCGGCACCCCGTGGATGGCGGTGTTTTCGACGTCCCCTCGGGAAGCGACGAAGTCATCGTGCCCATTCGTGCCAAGCTGCCGGTGGGCGAGCCCGTTCTCTTCGCGATCACGGTCGAGAAGCCGGGCGGCGTAGTCGTCTCGGATCGGGAGCGCATCGCTCTGGTGGCAAAGCCGAACCAGGAAATCTAGCGCACCGGAAACACGGGCCTATCGAGATTGCCGGGCCGGGAGATAGAATCCGGGCATGCGCGATCCCGAACCCCAGCTGGCGAAAACGGTCCTGATGATTCGGCCGGTCGGCTTTCGCAGCAATCCGCAGACGGCGGAATCCAACCAGTTTCAGAGAGACCCCGGAGTTGTGGATCCGGAGCTGGAGCAGCGTGCCGCCGCGGCCCAGTTTCAGGGTCTCGTGGATGCGCTTCGGGCTGCCGGTATCGGCGTTATCGTTGAGCCTGATTTGCCGGATCCCGAGACACCGGATTCCATTTTTCCCAACAACTGGGTCAGCTTCCATTCCGACGGTACCGTCGTGATCTACCCGATGATGGCCCCCAACCGCCGCGCCGAAATCCGGCCTGACGTGATCGAACGCCTGGGTGGGGAACGAGGTTACCGCGTCGAGCGGGTGCTTGATCTGAGCGGCCATTCGGCAGCCGGTCACTATCTTGAAGGGACCGGCAGCCTGGTTCTCGACCGTCCAAACCGGATTGCATACGCTGCGCTTTCCCCGCGCACCAGCCTGGAGGCGCTGGCCGATTTCAGCCAGCGGATGGAGTACGAGGTCCTGGCATTCGAGGCGCTGGATCGGGACGGGCAGGAGATTTACCACACGAACGTGATGATGAGTCTCGGTGAGAAGTTCGCGGTCATCTGCGACGAGACAATCACCGGCGCGGGTCAGCGTCAGGCCGTCTTGCTAAGGCTTGAGGAAACGGGCCACGAGGTCATATCGATCGACCGACGTCAGATGCGCAGTTTCCTCGGCAACTGTCTGCAGCTGGAAGCGACGGACGGCAGCCGGGTCATCGCCATGTCCCGCCAGGCCGAGGATGCTCTGACGCCGGCACAGACAACGAGGCTGCGACGACACGGACGGATCGTGTCATCGCCAATCCACGACATCGAGCGAAGCGCCGGCGGCAGCGTCAGATGCATGCTCGCGGAAGTGCACCTGCCCGAGAGGGTCTCCGGTGAGGGACTATCCGCATAGTATTCAGTAGAATTCGCCGGGATCGCCGGGTTCAAAGCCGGCCTTGATGGGCAGTCTTGCCGATGACCGATACCCCCAGGATCCTGATGTGCCCCCCCGACTATTACGAGGTGGGGTACGCGATCAATCCGTGGATGGACGGTAATGCCGGCCGGATGGATCGGGAGCGGGCGCGTGCCCAGTGGGAGATCCTTCGCTGGTCCATCTCCCAGGTGGCGGAAGTAGTGACCATGGATCCCGAGCCCGGGCTGCCGGACATGGTATTCACCGCCAACGCGGGCGTGGTCTACGGCAATCGCGCCATTGCGAGCCATTTCATGCCCATGGAGAGGCGGCCGGAGGAGCCCTATTACAAACGGTGGTTCGGCGCCAACGGCTTCGAGCTGTACCAATTGCCTGAAGATATCGGCTTCGAGGGGGCAGGCGATGCCCTCATCGACAGAGGCGGACCGTGGCTCTGGGCCGGATACGGTTTCCGAACCGAAATCGAGGCTCATCCCCACATCGCAAGCTGGTTCGATCTGGAGCTCGTGTCCATCCGGCTGGTGGACGAACGCTTTTACCATATCGATACCTGCATGTGCCCCCTGGAGGGCGGGTATCTTCTTTATCACCCGCCGGCTTTCGACGAGGAATCGCGAGCGGAAATCGAACGGCGGGTGCCCAAGGAAAAACGAATTGCCGTGAGCGTCGACAATGCCGGTCACTTTGCCTGCAACGCGGTCAATGTGGGCGACCGGATCTTTCTGCACCGCACCCGCGGACGCCTGATACCGGCCCTGGAGGACAAGGGCTTCTACGTCACCCAGATATCGCTGTCGGAGTTCCTGAAAGCCGGCGGCTCGGCCAAGTGTCTCACCCTGAAGCTCACGGAACCCCTGAAACCCTGAGCGCCTGGCCCGACGCTAAAGCTCGGCCAAAGGGTTGAGACGCGCCGGTCAGCGGGGACCGGAATCCAAAAAAAAGCGGCGGACAAGGTCCGCCGCAGTGGGGGCTAGGCCAGAGGCCTGTCTCAGACACCGAGGGACAGAGCGCAATGCCGTCAATTGGGGGCAGAGGCATTGCGGCACTCGGTGTTAAAAAGCATTTCGCAGGCAGTATCGCCGGTGGATTCACCGGGATTCGAAAAAATCCTGGTTCCGGCCTGACGGGCCCCTGAAGCGTGGAAGCCACGTAGAGGCGTGCCGGGGAAGACTGGCGCCATCTCCCACGCGCTTCCCCTTGGCGGCAGTTTTCGGTGCCCGGGTTTACCGGCGCCGGAGGTCAGAAGCAACGGAAACCGTCACCCTCCGGCGCGCAGCCCGTGGGCCAGCCATACTCGCGCCAGTAGTCCGGATAACTGGTTTTCCTCAGCATCTCGGCGAAGCGCGGGTCGGCGCGCAGCCGACTGCTGTCCTCGCTGTCGACGAACAGCGGCGACCAGGCGATCGTGTAGCCGGGGAAACCGTTCTCGTTGGCGATGGTATCGAGAATGTCGAACACCAGATCCAGCTCGCCGGTGTCCGTGGCCGTGGCGACGATCCAGTAGATGTGCATGTTCTTGTCCGGGTTTGGATTCTGCTCCCAGAGCGCCCGCATCCGCTCCCGCATGACCGGCCGTAGCGGGCTGTTGTCATCGAGCCGCGCTTCGTTGAACTCTTCTACCGACATCTCCATCGCCTGGAACGGGAAACCCATACCCACCTCGATGAACCGATGACCGGCCGCATTCAGCGCATCCCTGTCCCTGTGACGCCAGGCGCAAGGCGCCTCGATGGCGACCTTCGGCTGGCCGCCCAATTCCTCGGCCTCCGCCGCCAGCGCCAGCGCCTCGTCGCAGCGTCCAAGTCGATTCAGGGTATGGGCCAGCTGAAACGGGATCATCGGCAGCAGCGGCTCAATGTCGTAGGCCCGCCGCATTGCCTCGACCGCCTCCTCGTTCATGCCGTGCTGCATAAGATGGATGGCGTACTGCCGCAGCAGACCCGCGTCGTTCGGATCCATGGCCAGGGAGTCGCGGAACTGCATCTCCTGGTCAATCGAGTTATTGTCGATGCCCTCGTAAGGCGGAACCATGACTTTGTAAGCGCCGCCAATCGTCGGGCAGATGTCCAGGGCGCGCCGGAACGACGTCTGCATCATCGACCAGAGCATCCCCGCGCGTTCCCGATCGCCCTCCACCGGGTCCCGCAGCCGTCCCGAGAGCACGAGCTGGGCGCTGCCGAGCTGGGCCCAGCCGCGACCGAAGTAGGGATCCGCCTCCACCGCCTGCTTGAGCAGCTCCATGCCCTCTTCCATGGTCTCGGTGATCCGGCTTCCCACCTTCATCCGTCCCCGGTAGTAGAGCTCCATGGCGTCGATATCGGTGGTTTCGCCGCAGTAGGCGGGTGCCTCCAGGGTCGTGCCAAGCAAGCGGCTGATCTCTCCGCTGATGCGCCGCTGCATGGCCAGGATGTTCTCCGCGGAGTATGGCTCTCGCAGGATCTCCGACCACAGGACCTGCCCCTGCAGGTCCTGCAGGCTTGCATTGACCTCGATGAACTTGTCCTCGCGCACGACCCGGCCCCGGACCATGTAGTCCGCGTTCAGCGTCGCCGCCTTGGCCGCGGGGAGGAGGCTGGCCAGGAGCGGTGCCTGAATGGATTCTTCCTGTACGACCGCCAGGTCGGGATGCTTGGACAGCCGGCCGATCAATTCCCCGGTAAAGCCGCTGGCGAGATAGTCGAAGGCCGGATCGCCGGTGCCATTCTCGAAAGGCAGTACGGCGACCGTGGCGATTGCCTCGCTGACGGGCGGCAGCTGGGCCGCGGGAGAACGCCGCGGCGGCTCGGTGGACAACGTGAGCCACAACGCCACGCCTGCAGCCACGAAAGCCAGCGCGACCAATCCCAATTTGGCAAACCGACTTTCCAGGTCCCGCCGCCAGGCCAGGATTACCGCGATTGGGAAGCCGGCCACGAACAGGCGAGTGGCCCAAGTGGAAATGGACTCGGGCCAGCCGAGCTTTTCCTGAAGCGTGATCAGGATTTCCAGCGCGCCCCAGGCCACCGCCACGTAGATGGCCGCGGACTGTATGACGTGCCGCCGGATCAGCCGGTCGACCAGGCCGGTCTGGCCCTCGGCCGATTTTTCTTTTTTTTTCAACCTCTTCCCCCGCGCCGGTCAGTCGACAGAGTAACTCGTAACGACTAGGTCCCTCAATGAAAGTACGGACGGGCGGGGCGGATGACGGTGAGGGCCGTCAACGGCCTGCCGGAGGTCGCGCGTTCGGGGGCGGCAGCGGGAGAATGATTCAGCCGGCCAGCAGGGTCATGACCGCTTGCCTGACGTGCCCCTCCAGGTCGAGCCGGGAATCCGGCGAAAACTTCATCACGGCAGCCATATGGGCGTTGCCCACGAACAGCCGGGCGGCGCTGTCCGTATCCAGGGAGCGAGGTACCTCGCTCCGGCGGCGTGCCCTTTCCAGCGTGGCGGCTACGATTCCCACCAGTCGCTCGAGGAAATCAAGGTAACGCGGCCACACGTGCTCTCGTATCGCCGTACTCCAGTCCAGCCACACACGCACGTGATCGGGATGGCTGTCGCAGGATTCGAGGAATGCCAGCCCGTGCGCGGTGAGGACCGACAAGGCGGTGTCATCCCGCCCGTGAATTGTCTCGGCCAGGACCGTGAAGAACGATTCCACTTCATCGAGCACCGAGTCCAACAGGGCCTCCCGGGTGGGAAAATAGTGGAACACCGTCGGCACCGAGACGCCGGCGAGTTCCGCAACCCTGGCATGACCGCCGCCGCTCAGGCCCTCGGAGGCGAAGGCCTGTAACGCACAGGCAATCAACTGGGCCCGCCGGGCCTCGGGGGGCAGGCGGCGCCGCGGGGCAGGGACGTCGGATCGGGCCATGGCGATATTATTGACACTTTTATCAATAACTGCCAACCTGCCGTCATTCGCTGAAAGGCGAAGGTGATTACTTCCCCGCAGCAGGAGATTTCATGCAACAGCTTCCGAGGGTCTGCATCATCGGCGCCGGCTCCAGCGGGATTGCCGTGGCGAAGGCCATGAAGGATCGAGGCATCCCCTACGACTGTTTCGAGAAGGGCGACCGGGTCGGAGGCAACTGGTATTTCCGAAATCCGAACAGCATGTCGGCCGCCTACGAGTCGTTGCATATCAATACCGACTGCCGCCTGATGGAATACCGGGACTACCCCATGCCCGGGGACACCCCTGACTACCCCAGTCACCACGTGATCATGAAATATTTCGAGGATTACGTGGATCATTTCGGCCTGCGGGACACGATCACGTTCAATAAAGGCGTCGAGAAGGCGGATCGCCGCGACGACGGCGTGTGGGAAATTCGCCTGGATGACGGTCGGACACTGGAGTACGACGCGCTGCTCGTCGCCAACGGTCATCACTGGGATCCGCGGTGGCCCGAGCCTGCTTACCCCGGTGAATTTGCCGGTCGGCAGATCCATTCTCATGCCTATCTGAATCCGGAGGAACCGGTGAACTGCCGCGGCAGGAAGATCCTGGTGGTCGGCATGGGCAACAGCGCCATGGACATCGCCTGCGAGCTGTCCCGCCCCGGACTGGCCGACAAGGTATACCTGTCAGCCCGCCACGGGGTCTGGGTCGTGCCCAAATACATTTTCGGTAAGCCCACCACCCGCCTGACCGGAATGCCGCCCTGGGTTCCGTGGAAGCTCAATAGCTGGCTGACGAACCTTATTGTTTCACTGCAGGTGGGCAAGCCGTGGAATTATGGGCTGCCCAGGCCGGACCACAGGATGTTGCAGGCGCATCCCACGATCAGTCAGGAAATCTACATACGGCTCGGCAGCGGAGACGTGCTTCCTAGGCCCGGAATCCGGTGTCTTGACGGCGATGTCGTAGAGTTCTTGGACGGTCGGCGGGACCCGGTAGACCTGATCATCTGGTGCACGGGTTACAAGGTGAGTTTCCCGTTTTTCGATCCCGCATTTCTGTCGGCGCCGGACAATGATCTGCCCCTGTGGGAGCGAATGGTCAGGCCGGGCATCGACAATCTCTTTTTTATCGGGCTGCTCCAGCCCCTCGGAGCCATCATGCCGATCGCCGAGGCCCAGGGACACTTCATCGGCGACCATCTTCTCGGCCGGATAGCCTTGCCGTCCAGCGAGGAAATGAATCGCTCCATCGATAAGGATCGCCGGGCCATGTTTGCCCGGTACCGGGACAGGGCGCCCCGCCACACGATGCAGGTGGACTTCAACCAGTATTTTCGGCGGCTCGAGAAGCATCGCCGCGCCGGCGGCAGAAAAGCGCGGAAGATGGACTACGCTCTTCCTGTGGCGTCCAGATCCAGGCAATCGGAGGGCGCGGGCTGGATGGAACAGCGAGCAGCATCCTGAGAACATCGCCGTGATCGGCGCGAGAAAACGTCTGCTCGAGATTTTTGTGCGGCGCTGGCTCCGTGCGGCTCTCGACCCGAGTCTGGCCGTCGATCATCAGCGGCGCCAGGTCGTAAGAGCTGCCCGATTCATGCCCGCTGTACGACGGGTGGAGGTTTCCAGCCATCGGATCAGCGGAAGGGATGCCCTGTGGTTCTCGCCCGCTGGCGGGCGCAGCGATGCGGCCATCCTGTATCTCCACGGGGGCGCGTATGTTCTGGGCTCCCCGATGACTCACCGGAACGTCGCCGCCCAGCTCGCTCGTCGTGCGGGAATGCCCGTTCTGCTGCCGGACTATCGTCTGGCGCCGGAGGCCAGGTGCCCGGCGGCGCTGGTTGACGCCCGCCAGGCCTGGTCTTATCTGATCGATTGCGGGCTGCCTCCCGACAGGCTGGCCATGGTCGGGGATTCGGCCGGCGCCGGGCTGGCCGTGGCGCTGGCGCAGAGCCTTGCCGATCGCATGGAGCACCCGGCGGCGCTGGCGGTTTTTTCTCCCTGGGTGGATCTGTCTCTGAGCGGCGAGACCATCACCTCCCTCGCCGATTCGGATCCCCTGCTGAGGCCCGATTATCTGGCATGGGCCGCCAGGACCTACCTGGGTGGTCAGTTGTCTACCGACCCGGTCTGTTCTCCGCTTTTCGGAGACTTTTCCGATTTCCCGCCCATGCTCATTCAGGCCGCCGGAAGGGAGATTCTCCTGGATGACGCCATCCGCCTGGCCACGGCAGCCCGCGCCACCGGTACCGACGTCAAACTGGAGCTGGAGCCTGATCTTTGGCACGCCTGGCAGCTGCTCGCCGGGCTGCTCCCGGAAGCCGACGAGGCGCTGGAGCGGGCGGTGGCGTTTATCGGGGCCCGCCTGCAGACCGGCTGATGTAAAAGCGCGTCTGGCGCTCCTGGGCCAGCGTGTTCTTCTCCCAGGCACGGGGCTGGCGACCTGGGGGCTGAACAGGCCGGGGGCCGGGTTGTAGCCGGGAAACGAACTTGCGAACAGTTCATTTTTCCTGCCGGAGCGCCGAGCCTGTGTTGTAATCCCCGGCGCCGGGAGGGCATTGCACGGGTGAGCGGACGGAAGGCCATATCGACAACTCGCCGAGGCGCGCTGCGGGTGCTGGCTGGCGCCGCGATGATCAGCTTTGCACCCGTCTTCGTCCGACTGACTTCGGTGCCGCCGACCAGCAGCGCCTTCTACAGGACGTTGTTCGGCGGCGTGATGCTCCTGGCCGTTCTGCATTACCGCGGTGAGCGGCTATGGTCCGGGGCGGGCGCTTTTCTCGCTTTATTCGGCGCTGGTCTGTTTTTCGCACTCGACCTGTGGGCATGGCACCGCAGCATCTGGTTCGTAGGCCCCGGTCTCGCCACTCTTCTGGCGAATTTCCAGGTTTTCTGCCTGGCTCTCGCCGGCGTGCTGATTTTCGGGGAGCGCCTGCGGGCCGAGCTGGTGATTTCGATTCCCCTGGCCTTCGCCGGACTGGCACTGATCGTGGGCGTCGACTGGGATGTGCTGGGTCAGGACTACCGGTGGGGCATTTTGTACGGGCTGGTGACGGCCGTCGCGTACGCCGCTTATATTCTATGTCTGCGGCGAGCCCGGCTCGGGGCCAGGCAGGTCACTGTAGTAGGAGACCTGGCGGTTGCCTCCCTGTTCTCTGCCGGTGCCCTGTTGCTGGTGGCTGTTGCGGAGGGCGCCTCTCTCGAAATACCCACGGTCCGGGATGGCGGGCTGCTGGTGGGCTATGCGCTTGTAGCCCAGGTTCTGGGGTGGCTGCTGATTACCAGCAGCCTGAAAGAAGTTCCGGCCTCCATGGTGGGCCTGCTGCTGCTTTTCCAGCCGACTCTGGCCTTTATCTGGGACGTGCTGATTTTCGGCCGGGGTTTCGGTCCGGCTGAAGTGTCCGGCGCCGCTCTGGCCCTGTTCGCCATCTATCTGGGCAGCCGCCCCGACCCGCGTCGTGCCTCAGGCGAGAACGGGGAGGGCGCCGGCTAGAATCTCGATTTCGAGACGACGGGCCTCGGTGTAGCGGATCTCACCATCCGCCTCCACCGGCATCGGTTTCTCCATCTCGATCGTAAAGCGCCGCCCGTCGATGAAGCTTGCCTCCGGGGCATCCGTGTGAGTTCCCTTGATGACCCGTGGCGCCAGGCGAATGACCTGCCGGCGATTCACGCCCCTGGCCACGACCATCTGCAGAAGGCCGTCGTCGTTGACTGCTGCGGGCGCGATAAGGAAGACGCCGCCGATGTACTGGCCGTTACACACCGAAATCAGGCTGATGTCCTGCTGCAGCCGGACGCCGTCATGGGTGATGCGGGCAACGGTCCGGGGAATGCCGTCGATCATGACCTTCGCCAGAGCAGCCACGTAACTCAGCGAACCGGGCAGCCATTTCAGTTGCTCACTGGCCTGGGTGACGCGGGCGTCCAGCCCGACGCCGATGCCGTTGGCAAAAAAAAAGTCGTTGCAGCGGCCCGCGTCGATTCGCCGGGGCCCCGCCCGTATCTGCTCGACCACGCGATCACAGGCCTGCCGCCAGTCCGACGGGAGCCCAACGGCCTTTGCGAAATCATTGCCTGTTCCCAACGGCACCAGGCCCAGCGCCGTGCCGGTTCCGGCTCGCAACATCCCGTTGACCGCCTCGTGGACGGTTCCATCACCCCCGACCACGACGATCTGCCGGCAGCCTGCCCGGCATGCGGCGAACGACCGTGCCTCAACATCTCCGGGAGCCCGGCTGAAAACCGCCCTGAACCTGAGGCCGCTGCCCTCCAGGTAGCGTCTCAGTCGGCGGGCGTACCGCCGCCCGCGACCCTTGCCCGCCTTGGGGTTTACGATCAGCGTGGCGATGGGGGGCGTGCTGTCCGGTTCCTTGGCCATGTCTCGAGACGGGTTTGAGATCCGGCGAGATTACACTATGGAATCGAGACCGTCGCCGGTGAGTGGCTGTTAGCATTCAAGAGCGGCGTATTATCAACGGCATCGCTAAACAGGAGGTTCACGAGTGGCCTACGACCCGGAAAACGTCTTCGCGAAAATCCTCCGCGGCGACGCTCCTGCTCACAAGGTATTCGAGGACGAGAAAACACTGGCATTCATGGACATCATGCCCCAGACGAGGGGGCACACTCTGGTGATCCCGAAAGCGCCGGCCAAGGACATTTTCGATCTGTCCCCGGAAATGCTGGCGGCCACCATAACGACGACACAGCGGGTGGCAAAAGCTGTCCGCGCCGCTTTCAGCCCCGCAGGGATGATGATCGGGCAGCTCAACGGGTCCAGGGCAGGCCAGACCGTATTTCACCTGCATTTCCACATCATTCCGCGATATGACTCCGGGGGCTTCCATTTTCACGGCGTGGAACCGGAGGACCCTGAAGTGCTGGCGGCCCATGCCGAGGCCATTCGTGCGCATGTCGGGGCCTGACCCTCGCTGCTAGAATTCCGATATGTTTGCCATCGCCGTCAAGGTTTTCGCCGCCTATCTCCTCGGCTCTCTCAACGGCAGCCTCATACTCGGGCGGCTGATCGGCGTGGACATCCGGCAGGAGGGAAGCGGCAACGCTGGCGGAACCAATGCCCTTCGGACCCACGGCAAGTTCTTCGCTCTTGGCGTAGTTCTTATCGATGTCCTCAAGGCCGTGGCTGCCGCGGCGTGGCTGCCCCGGCTTGGCGCCGGTTCCGCAGACGCCCTGCCGTGGGTTCAGGTCGCCTGCGGAGCGGCCGCCGTCATCGGCCATTGTTATCCGATCTATTTCGGTTTCCGGGGAGGCAAGGGCATGGCCACGCTCATCGGCGTGTACGCCGTGTTGTCTCCCGGTGTGCTGCTGGTCGTCGTCCTTACCTGGCTGGCCAGCATGATGCTGTTCGGGTACGTGGGTATCGCAACCATGGCGGGTGCCGCGGCGGCACCGGTTTACACGGTACTCACGGGGCAGGGAATGAACAGCCCGATTCTGCTCTTCTCTCTCGCGATGGCGTTGTTGATTATCTATACCCATCGCAGCAACCTGGCTCGTCTCCGCTCGGGAACCGAGCACCGGATGTTCCGGGCCCTTCTGACACGAAGGCATTAGTCAGTGGAACTGGTCTGGCGTCTGGCCCGGCGATTGGCGGACGGGCGCTTTCACTCCGGACAGTCACTGGCCGAAGAGTTCGGGGTCAGCCGCTCCACCGTCTGGAACGCCCTGCGGGATCTGCAGGAGCGCGGCGTGGAACTGCATGCCGTCCGCGGCAAGGGGTACCGGTTGCCGTTCCCGGTGGACTGGTTCGAGGAGGATCGAGTCCTGGCAGGCCTGGAACCGTCCGTGCGCCGTCGCGTACGCGTCCGGGTGCTGGCCGAGGCTGATTCCACCAACAATCGCCTTCTGGCGGTTCCGCCGCCGGAGCCTGGAAATGCTCTGGTCTGCCTGGCGGAATTCCAGACAGGGGGGCGAGGTCGGAGCGGCCGCCGGTGGCTGTCTCCCCCGGGCAGCGGAATCTGCCTGTCCCTGGCATGGCAATTTCAGCGGCCGCCCGGCAATCTTTCCGCCCTGAGTATCGAAGCCGGGCTCGCTGTTCGCGAAGCGCTGCTGTCGCTCGGGATTCCCGGGGTCATGCTGAAGTGGCCCAATGACCTGGTCGTGAGGGCTGGCAAACTCGGCGGTCTGCTGCTGGAATTGAGGGCCGAGGGAAACGGGCCATGCCACGCCGTGATAGGAGTCGGGATCAATTTCCGGTTGCCCCGCGGGCTTGCCGGGGATATCGAAAGCTCGGGTGGCCTGGCTCCGGCGGACCTGAGCGAGGCTTGTGACGGAGAAATTCCGGATCGAAACGCTCTGGCGGCGAGAATCGTCGCCCTGCTGTTCGACCGTCTGGAAATGTTCGAGGCGGGCGCTATGGATCGGCCCGCCAATGAATGGCGCGCGGCTGACGCGTTATTCGGGCGGACGGTGACAATCTCGACCGGCCAGGGAAGTCTTGTAGGGCGAGCTGCGGGCATCGACAGCGACGGTGCTCTGAGGCTGGATACAGGCGGAAAGATCGAGCGAATTACCGCAGGTGATGTGAAAGTGAGGCCGGGACAATGATTTTGTTGCTGGATGTGGGTAACACGAACATCAAGGCCGGAGTCTGGCAGAACGGTGTTATGACTCCCCTGGGCAGCGTCCAGCACCGAAATCTGGGTCTCGGCCCCGCCCTGGAACGGACCGACAGGATCCCGGGCAAGGTCAGGGAGGTGTTCGTATGCAGCGTCGCGGGACCGGCAATCCATCGGGAGCTCGAGGCCGCAATTCGTAACGATTTCGGCGTCACTGCGGAATTCGTGGTCGCGACCCGGGAAGCCTGTGGAGTGACCAACGGTTACCCGGAAGCGGGGCGCCTGGGTGCGGACCGCTGGGCGGGCCTGATCGGAGCTCACGCGCGGGGCTACGAGGTCGCCTGCATCGTGGATGCCGGTTCGGCCCTGACCGTGGACGGTCTCGTCAAGGGGCGTCACCTGGGAGGATTGATTGCTCCCGGTATAGGCATGATGCGAGGCGCGCTTTTTTCCGAAACGGGCAATCTGCGCGCCCTGTCCGAGCAGCCTCTGGAGGGTGGCATGGCGATGTTCGCCACGGACACCCACGAGTCGATTGTTCGGGGCACAACGCTGGCGGCGGCCAGTCTGATTCAGCGCGCACGGGACGAGATGGCCAGACAGGTGGGCAAATCTCCGACCCTCATCATCAGCGGGGGCGATGCCGAGAGGCTTTTGCCGCTGCTGGACGAAACGGTACAGCATCTGCCGCATCTGACATTGGAGGGACTGGCCCGATTGGCTGTAGAAGGGAAAGTCAGCTGAAATGACTACGATATTCCCACGGCGGCCGCATTGCCCCGGCCCCGTTCAGGGGCTAACATCCCTGTCCCTCGAAGAGCGCCGGCGTAGCTCAGCTGGTAGAGCAACTGATTTGTAATCAGTAGGTCGCGGGTTCGACTCCTGTCGCCGGCTCCATT
>Ga0209536_100004334_pt1 | contig 22428 bp, 22 predicted proteins | sample DeeMarSeWOR28_12_FD_187461 | JGI IMG/M metagenome (GOLD analysis project Ga0209536, IMG submission 187461) | Marine sediment microbial communities from White Oak River estuary, North Carolina - WOR-2-8_12 (SPAdes) (version 2) | ecosystem: Environmental > Aquatic > Marine > Intertidal zone >... | reverse complement strand
CCGATCGCGGCAACTACCTATTCTAAAGTGGCGAGCCCGGTCCTATTTTGAAAATGGTGGGAGGAACGCCTGGCGGGAGCGGACATGACCGAGTCAAGCGTTAAGCGCCAGCTGGTCGAAATCGACACGAGCGAGCCCGTGTGGGAGCGGTTTTTCACGGTCGCACCGCTCGTACTTATCGGCACCGTCGACGCGGACGGCGCACTCGACATGGCGCCCAAGCACATGGTGACACCCATGGGCTGGCAGAATTACTTCGGCTTCGTGTGTTCGCCCAGCCACTCGACCTGCAGCAACATCGAGCGAACCGGTGAATTCACGGTCAGCTACCCGAAGCCAACGCAAGTCCTTTACACCAGTCTCGCTGCCTCGCCGCGCATCGGCGGTACCAAACCAATCCTCGACTACTTCGATACTTTCACCGCCGACAATATCGAAGGCGCATTTATCGAGGATGCCTACCTCTATTTCGAATGCAGGCACTTCAAGACCGTTACGGGCTTCGGGGAGAACTGCCTGATTACCGGCGAGATCATCGCCGCCCGCGCCGAATCGTCGTTCGTCCGTGCGTCCGAGCATGACAGCCAGGACCTGATTCATGACTCGCCGTTGTTAGCCTACCTGGCGCCCGGACGTTTCACGGCTATCGACAGGTCCAATGCCTTTCCGTTTCCGACGGACATGAAGAAGTGATGGCGACATGGCAGGTGCGGTCGTAGACCAGGTAAGAGATTTCATCAATGGTCAAAAGGACTCGCTTGTAAGTCTCATCCAGCGTCTCGTGGAAGCGGAATCGCCCTCGGCGCACCCGGAATGCCACGACAGTGTGCGGCGTATTCTTGCCGGCGCACTCATGGACGTCGGCTATATCGTCAGGGAGCCGGGAGTTACCCGCGGTGTGCGCCATATTTTTGCGCGGCCTGCGGAACGGCGCCACGACCGCGGCAACCAGCTTCTCGTGGGTCACTTCGACACCGTCTGGCCCATCGGCACCATCGAAAAACGGCCGTTCACCGTGAACGGCAACACGATGCGTGGTCCCGGTGTCTTCGATATGAAGGGCGGGATTGCCCAGATCGTTCTCGCGTTGCGCGCTATCCGCGAATTGCGCCTCGAGCCGCCGCTGACACCGGTCGTGCTCCTCAACGCCGACGAGGAAATCGGCAGCCGTACATCGTCGTCGTATATCCGCATGCTCGCTCGCCGCGCGGACCGGGCTTTTGTCCTCGAACCGGCGATGGGCGAGGACGGCGATATCAAAACCGAGCGCAAGGGCATTGGCCGCTTTACGGTCACGGTGTTCGGCAAGGCCGCGCACGCCGGCCTCGATCCCGAAGGGGGCGCAAGCGCGATTCTCGAACTCTCACACGTCATCCAGACGCTATTTGCATTCAACGACCCGGACAAGGGCATAACCGTCAACGTCGGCACGATCGATGGCGGTATCCAGCCCAACGTCATCGCTCCCCACAGCACCGCGGTCGTTGACGTCCGTGTGCCAACCATCGATTCCGGCGCAGCTATCGAGAAAGCCATCCACGCCATCGAACCCGTCACGCCCGGGGTTCGCCTCCATATAGAGGGCCGCATCGGGCGGCCGTCGATGGAAGCGACGCCACGCAATGCGGCGTTGTGGCGGCAGGCGAAGGCGCTCGGCAACGACCTGGGTCTGGACCTTCGCGCGGCACGAGCCGGTGGCGGTTCCGACGGCAACACCACGAGCCAGTATACGGCCACAATCGATGGTCTCGGCCCGGTCGGCGACGGCGCCCATGCGGAACACGAATACCTCTACATCGACAAGACCCTCGACAGGGCGGCATTGCTCACGCTCCTGATGCTGGCTCCGCCCGCCGGGTCTGGGGAGGTTGCGCAATGAACAAACTCGTACTGGGATCGCTCGCCAGGATTGCGGACTTCGAGTCGAACCCTTTCGACGTAGCACCCGTTCCGCGCAGTGAATGGGAAACCGGGGACTACGTGCAGGGCGAAGTCGTGGGCGAACCGACGCAGCTCTACACGATCGAGTGCGAGACGGGCGAGATGATCAGCGTCGATCCTGGCGACCGGGTTATCGGCGCGTTCGGGCATCGGGCCGCCACCCTCGAAGGGGTGGGAAGCTGGATGGAAATAGACGGCGGCAAAATGAACGCCATGACGAGCGCCGGCCTGTTCGGGCGTTTCACCTCGGTCTCGAAGCTGTTGCCGCGTCCGCTGAGCCTCGAGTACTCGGGCCACGTGTTGCGCGGCGGCCGCAAAGTGCGGATGCGCGATTTCGCGCTCGAGGCGCCGCCGCGTGAACTCGACGTTCCCACGATCCTGATGGTCGGCACGTCGATGTCCGCAGGCAAGACGATGGTCGGCAAATTCGCCTGCCAGATCCTGTCCGACCTCGGCTACCGGGTCGTCGGCACCAAGCTGACGGGCGCCGGGCGTTACCGTGACATCCTGAGTTTCAGGGATCACGGCGCGGCCGAGATTTACGATTTCGTCGATTCCGGCCTGCCATCCACCGTCGTCCCGGAAGACGAGTTTCGACGTGCGATCCGGCCGTTACTCAGCCACATCGCGAGCCGCAATGCGGATTTCATGGTCGTGGAAGCCGGGGCTTCGCCACTGGAGCCTTACAACGGCGCCGCAGCCATCGATGAACTCGGAGCGAACGTGCGCTGCTGCATACTGTGCGCCACCGATCCCTACGCGGTCGTCGGCGTGCAGAAAGCTTACGGTCTGCGGCCAGACCTGGTGGCCGGCCCGGCGACCAATACGACAGCCGCGCTGGACCTGGTGGAGAAGCTGACGGGGTTACCCGGCATCAATATCATCGATCCGGATCAGCTGCCGGTTTTTCGCGACTTCCTGATCCACATACTGCACCTGGCGAACGCGGCACAAACTGCAACGGACTCCGGCTGATACCGCGCTAGTCCTGCTCCTTCCATTCGATCTCGACCATGATCTCGTTGCGGCGAAGGAACCAGGGCGTAAACGGCGCGTTATAACGCGCGAATACCGGTGCCGCCCTGGTCTTGACACGGTCCGTTGCCAAAGCGTCGAGCAGAATCTTCTCGTGCTCTTCGTAGCGCTTCTCGCTCCAGGTGCCGGAATAGCGGTGTACGGCCATGATCCTTTCGGGGCGCTCAACGAGACGAATGTCGCGATTGGTGGGCTTCGGGAGCGTATCCATCGTGTATTTACGCTCCATGACGAAGGAGTACGTGAAAACCCCGTCACCGTCCTTCGACTGCGAGGTCACCGGTGCGGTCATGTTCATGCGCACGCCTTCCCTGGACTCGACCGGCGCCGTCATCTGCATTTTCTGTTGCGGCTCGTTGTCGCCGAATATGTACCCGGCAAGAACGCGGAACGCGCTGTTGCCGGCGCGCTTGAAGTCGTCGTCGACGTCTACCTCGGCAACGATGTAGCTTGCATAACGTCGCACTTCATAGTGCTTCGTTTCCAGCAATACCTCGTAGGCAGGTTCTTCGATTGCCATTGCCGGGCTTCCCAAAAAGGTGAATGCCAGTGCTAAGGGTAAGATTTTCTTAATCATTGCAGCATACGTCTCCCGGGCACCTTATCAATAGTCGATCGAGGTGCCGTCCCAGGCAAAAAAACCACCCGTATCCGCGGCCGTCAGCCCGTCGATGACCGACAGCATGTAACCGACGGATTGCGTGGGGGAAAAAAGCTTGCCTTCCGGCACGCGGCGCTGGAACGGCGCGGACAGTGCCGAGTCGACGGTTCCCGGATGCAATCCTGCGATCACAGCTTCCGGAAAGCGCCGTGCGTGCTCGATCGACAGGGTCTTCAAGATCATGTTCAGCGCCGCTTTCGACGACCGGTACGAAACCCATCCGCCGAGCCGATTATCGCTGATACTGCCGACGCGCGCCGACAAGGCGGCGAAGACCGTCTTGCTGCCACGGCGCATGCGGGGTAGGAACGCTTTCGCAACGTTCGCGGGTCCGATGGCATTAACCCTGAACAGTTCCGTCATCGCCTCGGGGTCGATGTCGCGCAATGATTTTTCGGGCTGCACGGTACCGTTGCGATGCAGAATGCCGGTGGCCAGGATAACGAGGTCGAGCTTTTCGTCCGGCTCCAACGCGGCCACGGCACGATTGACGGATTCGGCGTCGCAGATATCGACGGTTCCGGCGACAGTCTTGCCTTCCGGGAGTTCGAGCGGGCTTCGGGCAAACGCATGCACGCGCTCTACGCGCACGTCGTCAGCAAGTTGGCGTACGAACTCCGAACCAATGGCGCCAGACGCACCAAAGACGGCAACATTGAGATTGTCCGGAAAGGAGCCGAGGTTAGACATTACAGAAGAGTGGCAGCACGTCCCTGTGCCACCACGCTACCACTACTTATGAAGCGGGGATGATAACGGTGTCGATGACGTGGATGACGCCGTTGCTTGCGCCGATATCGGTCTTGACCACGTTGGCATCATTGATCTGGACGCCACTGTCGGCAACCGTGATGGCAACGTCCTGTCCGTTAACGGTCTTTGCTTCGCTGAGCTTGACGACGTCAGCCGCTTTCACTTTGCCGGGCACGACATGGTAGGTGAGGATCGCGATAAGCTGGTCCCGATTTTCGGGCTTCAGCAGCGACTCAACCGTGCCTTCCGGCAGCTTAGCGAAAGCCGCGTCCGTGGGAGCGAATACCGTGAACGGTCCGTCGCCCTTCAGCGTGTCGACGAGGCCGGCAGCCTCGAGGGCAGCCGCCAGCGTATTGAACTGGCCTGCGGCCACGGCCGTCTCGACGATGTCCTTCGACTTGGCTTCTTTTGCGTGATGTCCCGCAGTCGCCTGCGTCGCCACGAGCACGAACTGTGCGACGATCAGTAACTTGAAAAATCCTGCTACCTTGCTTGTCATTGATAATCTCCGTTTATTCAGGGGGGGGTTGATACGACGCGGGAGACAGTAACAGTACGGAGACGGAATAGGGTTTCAGGAATGTGATGATTTGTATCAGGTCGTATCTTCGCGCGTGAACTGGTCCAGGAATGCCTCGGCGGCTTCGAAAATCTCGTTCCTGCGGCCTGCCTCCAGCCGGTCGAGCGCCCGCGGCATCAGCGCGAGGCGGGGATTGGAGGCAAAGAAGTCACGATGCTTGTCGATGAACCGCCAGTAAAGGCCATCGACGGTGGGGCACCAGTCGCCTTTGCCGTAGTCGCTCATCTTGAGCATGTAGTTGGAGCCACAGATGTACGGTTTCGTGGCGAACACTCCGCCGTCGCTGAAGATGCCCATGCCGTAAACGTTCGGCCCCATCACCCACTCCGAGGAGTCGACGTACATTTCCATGAACCAGCGCCACGCGGCGGCGGGACGTATCTCGCAGAGCGTCATCAGGTTGCCGACGACCATGAGGCGTTGAATGTGATGCGCCCAGCCCAGGCGGAGCGAGGTCTTTATTGCGTCGTCGAGCGGTACGATGCCCGTGGTTCCACGGAACCAGTCATCGGTCATTTCCCGTTCGTGGCCCCAGAAGTTGGCGGACTCCTGTTCGTCGCCATGGACCCGGTAAACGCCGCGGATGAATTCGCGCCAGCCGAGCACCTGGCGGACGAATCCCTCGATGCTCGCTATCGGCACATCACCGGCCGCGTGCCGCTCAAGCACGGCATCGATCACCTCGCCGGGCGTCAACAGCCCGATGTTCAGGCTCGGGCTCAGCGCGCTATGGAAGACCGTCGACGACCGCTGGCTGATCGCGTCTTCGTATGGTCCGAACTGCGCCAGCCGCTGGTCCAGGAAGTCCTGCAGCCAGTCCCGCGCCTGCTCACGCGTCGTCGGCCACCAGAAGTCTGCTGCATTTCCCGGATGATCGCCGAACTGCTGCTCGACGATGCAGATGACATCCTCGACGTGACGGGTGCGCGGCGCTGCGACAATCTCCGGCGGTTGCACTGTTTTCGGCAGTTTCTTGCGGTTTGCCTCGTCGAAGCTCCACTTGCCGCCTTCCGGCTTGCCGTCCTTAGCGACGAGGATCCCCGTGCGCTGCCTCTGGCGCCTGTAGTAATCACCCATGAGCAGCCGCGAGCGGTCCTTCGCAAAGCGCTGAAAGTCGTCGCGCGGCGCGAGGAACATCGGTGACTGCAATTCGATTCGTTCGAGGGACCGCTGCTCGCAGAAATCGGCGAGACGGCTTTCCATGGCTTTGTCTTCGACTTCGAAGTGCTGGACCTCGGTGCATTCCAGTTCCGTGATGACGCGCGCCAGCCTGTCCTCGTAGGAGCCATCCTCGCCGTCCAGTGGAAAGTAACGTACGTCGAAGCCCGCCTCGCGCAACTCGTCTGCGTAACTGCGCATCGCGGCCAGGAACAGCACGATCTTCTGCTGGTGGTGCTTCACGTAGGTACACAGACCCACGTCTTCGGCCATGAAGATCGTGGTGTCCTCGCTATCGTCCAGGCAATCCGGTGGAAACAGCTGGTTACCCAGCACCACCATGAGTCGTCGTGCCCTCATGAACGGTTCAGCGGTCGAGGTAGGCCAGGTTACCGGGTGAGAATGCCGCCGGCTCCCGGCCGATCAGTTTTGCCAGTTCGTCGGGCTCCGCGGTGTTACCGTCCGCGAGCATCGTCAGCTGATCGCGCGTGACCGGGAAGAATGGCAGCCAGTCGAGGAGCGTTGCGCCGAGCTTCATGAAACCGATCGGCATGGGCAGGATGAGTTTCTTCTTGCCCACGGCCGCGGCGATACGCTGCAGCATCTGCGGCCAGGAGACGACCTCCGGGCCGCCGAGCGCGAAGCACTTGCCTATGGTGGAGTCGTCGGTGAGCGCGTTGACGAAGGCATCGGCCACGTCGCGAACGTGCACGGGTGACATGAGCACCTCGCCGTTAGCAGGGCTCAGGCCCGTGTGAAAGCCGACGGCCGGCAGCGGCATGCGCACCATGTCCCGGTACAGCTGCGTGGCGAACTCCATCGTGCCCCGCGGGTCGCCGAAAATCACCGAGGGCCGGAATATCGTGTAGTCCAGACCGCTCTCGCGGATCATGGCTTCGGCGCGCAGCTTCGTGGTCTGATACGGCGTTTCGGCGCTGTCGATGCCGTTGGCGCTCATCAACAGGAAGCGCCGAACGCCGGCACGCTTTGCCGCCTCCGCCACGGACTCCGCCCCCTGGTACTGAAGAGCTTCGAAAGTAATGCCCTGACCCGGGAACTCACGCAGGATTCCGACGTTGTAGATGACCGCATCGCAGCCAGTAACCACCGCGTCGATCGCATCGGGCGAATCGAGGTCGCCCTCCGTGATGCTGCATTCGCTGGCGCGGTGAAGCTTGCTCTCGCTACCCGGCCTGACCAGGACATGCGGCTCGTGGCCGGCATCGAGCAGTGCGTCGACGAGATAGCCGCCGACAAAGCCCGTGCCGCCGATGATTGCTGTTTTCACTGTCTTATCCTGAGCGACCGTCTGATTCCCCGATTCTCGCATGACATCGGCCTGCCGTTTGTCACAAAATGTAAGCCTGCGGCAAAGAAGCGTAATCACGGCAGACCCCTCAGAGCGAACCAGTCGGCTCAAAATCGACCGGAACGCAGACACCGGCACCGGTCGCAATTGGCTGTGGCCGGTTGCCGGCGTTGTGGCAGTTGCTGGCGCTCGCCGGCGGCATCGTCGGAGGCGCACTCGCGTTCCTGGTATTCAACGGCTTCCAGGTATCCACACTGAATTTCGCGAGCTTCAGCCAGGTGGTCTTCAATTTCGCTGTGACGCCCGACCTGCTGCTGGATGGTCTGCGTGTTGCAGTAATTATCGGCGTCGTCTGCGGACTGTTTTCGGCAATCCGCGCAGCGAGGCTTCCGGTTGCCCAGGCACGACGGGAACTCTGACGGCGACAGCTTCGCTTATAATGCTCGCATGGCCATGTCGACGACAGCATCGGTCTCGCCGCGCGGGCTCGCGACACGGCTCGCCGTCTATTTTTTCGCCCTGTTTGCATCAGTAATCGCAGTCATGAACTATTGGCCGGAGGCGATGCAATACCTGCCATTCGGGGGACGCCACGCGCTCGAAGGCAGCGATGCGCAAAGCGTCGCAGAGTTCCTTGATAGCGCGTCCTCACAATCCAGGGAGCCCCTGGCAACCGTCGATAGCGCCAGATCCGTAAAGACCGTGATCTTGTTTGTCGTCGGCCACTTGTCGGGAACGATTGTCCTGATGTTGCCTATTACATGGACTTACACGGCCATCAACTTCGAGTCAGGATTCCGCAGAAGCTTCGCGCGCGCCCTGATCGTGTTGCCGATTTGTGCAGCGACCGTCGTTTTGCTCATCCAGGACAGCCTCGCCCTCGCGTTCGGATTGGCGGCGCTGGTCGCTGCGGTGCGATTCAGGGTGTCACTCGATGAAGCCATGGACGGCATTTTTATATTTGCTGCCATCTGCGTCGGTCTTGCGGCCGGCGTCGGTTACCTGGGCGTCGCAATGATAATGAGCCTGTTTTTCTGCTTCGCAAATACAATCATGTGGGCGGCGAACTACGGCACCAATCCGTTTGATGAGGCCCGAATCACGCGCAAGCGCAGCAAGCTCGAGAGATAGTCTCGGCTTTTCCGGATAGCGGCCGGCATGCATCGTCCGTAAAATGGGCTTACGCATCTGGCGGAACGCGCATGGCCGCAAGGTCGTATTTGCTGCTACCTCTCGCCACCGTACTTAGTGTGCTGGCGGCATGTGTTCCTGAACCCGGAGATCTCGACTACCCGGTGCTCATCGGGCGCTTTGCGGACGAAGGCGAGCCGCCTGCCCTGGTGGCCGAAGAAGCCTGGCTGAGCGGCACCGATTTCTATGTGCGCTTTCGTCGCGGCGACGAGATCCGCTATGGCGGCGGTAACTGGGCAAAACGCATTCCGATACTCGAACTGAGCGAGGGCGAACAGTACAACGGCCCCTACCTGCTGCCGCTGCAGTACGAGCAGGAGGAGCGCTGGCGGGATCTCCCGGACGATCGCGTAGCGGCGACGCTGCTGAGCGTCTCGGACTGGCATGCCCTGCGCGAGCGCCTGTTCGACCGCATTCTTCCACGCGACGGTCGGTCAGGCGTCGTACTCCACTTCAACGTCGACGATTACTTTCTCTATTACGACGAGAATGGAAACTTCGAGGCAACGGTGATCGATGCCAAGCCCGGCGACTATGCGATCGCAAGACGCATCGCGATGCCGGAGCTTGTCGACCAGGGCCTGCCTGTGCTCGAGGCTTTTCTGTCCGAGCGCGGCATCGATGCTCGACGAATTGCTTTCAACACTGGCGACACGGGCTACTACTCCCTGCCATTCCTGTACGTGAACCGCGACCTGCCCATTGCCGTGTTCGTTCGAATGCCCGGCCCGGGAAGACGATTTACCGCGGGCCCCGCACCGGTTCCCTACATGCAAACGGCGGGACACGTCGCCGGAAGCCACACCGCCGGCATCGTGTTCAGGCCGGTCTCCTCGCTGTATCGTCTTCTTTTCGTGACCAGCGATACCCTTGCCGAGACCGTCAAGCCGACGTCCCTGTCACAGCTGTCGAATGAACCCGTTCCTCCCGCTTCGACACGGCCGGGCATGGACCTCGACCTGTGGGAACGGCAGCTCGATGAACTGACCCAGCGGCCGTCGTCCAGGGGCACGATGCGATTTCTCGTTGACGGCCAGGCGTTTTTCACGCGGCTCATCGACGCCGTAACGAGCGCCGAGTCGTCGATTTCGCTGCGAACCTACATATTCGATAATGACGACTATGCGGTTCGCATCGGCGAGCTGTTGAAGCGGCGCTCCAACGAAGGCATCGATGTCAGGATACTGCTGGATGGCCTCGGGACGATCGTCTCCACGATCGAAAAGCAGCCGACATTGCCGAAGAACTACCAGGGGCCTTCATCGGTCCGGCGATTTCTCGAGCGTGATTCGCAGGTCGAGGTCCGCCAGGCCAGCAACCCCTGGCTAACCGGCGATCACGTGAAAACGGCGATCATCGACGGGAGGCTGGCCTTTACGGGCGGCATGAATATCGCCAGGGAGTACCGCTACGACTGGCACGATCTGATGATCGAACTCCGCGGCCCGATCGTCGACGAGTTGCAGTACGAGTTCGAAAAGGCCTGGGCGCATGCCGGCTTGTTCGGCGACCTGAATTACGTTGTCGCCCGGCTCGGCCCGCGGCCCGATAACGCCGGGGAATCGGGCCACCCGGTCCGCGTACTGTTCACGCGGCCCGGCGACCACGAGATATTCAGGGCGCAACGCGAGGCGATTCGCAGCGCGCAGCGTTACATCTACGTCCAGAATGCCTATTTCACGGATGACGCGATGCTCTACGAACTCGCCCGTGCCCGCCACCGTGGCGTGGATGTGAGAGTCATCATGCCGCTCGTTACCGACCGCGGCCCCATTACCCGCAACAACGCGCTGGCGGCCAACGCCATGCTCGAACACGGCATCCGGGTGTTCATTTATCCCGGAATGTCGCACATCAAAGCCGCCGTCTTCGACGGCTGGGCCTGCATCGGCTCGGCCAACTGGGACCGGTGGAGTTTCCGTATCAACAAAGAGCTGAATATCGCGACGTCCGAACCGGAAGCCGTAGCGGAGCTCGAGCGGCGCCTCTTCAAACCCGATTTTGCGGACTCGGTCGAACTCGTTGAGCCTTTTCCGGAGCGCTGGACAGACCACCTCCTGGAAGTCCTGGGCGACTACTTTTTCTAGCCGATGGTCTCCGGGCTACCACGAGTAACCGATCGACGTCGTCATCGTGTAGTCAACTTTCTGCGCGCCCGTCGGCGGCAAACTGTTGTAAGAATGGGAGAGCGTGACATCGAAGTACAGGTCATCAATGAACTCGCGCCGGAAAATCAGGTCGGTCTCCGTGCGGTAAATACTCGGATCCTCCAGCAGGGGAAATACATTAGTCGTGAAAGTGATATTCGATTCGGGAACGATACTGCGATGCAGGTAGCGTATCTGTATCCTGCCCTCGGCATTCGCCGTGCTTTCGTCCTCGCCGATAAATGATTCACGCGTGGCGTTGAGACCCGCTGTCAACGACAGCTGATTCTGGTTGGTCTGGACCAGGTAACGGCCGAGCGCGGCGCCGACTGAGTATCGGGAGAGAATGCCGAGTTCGTCGTGCCGCTCCCAGCCGGCGGTCCAGTCCGTGAACCAGCGGTTATTCCTGAAGCGCTGGTAATTGACACCGATGTTCTCTCGCCTGCGAGTCTGGTTTGGCTCGCCGCTACCGGGCTGGTCGGTCACGTTGAACGTACCATTCACACCGACGAGGTATTTCCGAGTGCGATAGCTGATGTCGGCAGCCGTGCGCAAGGTCGTCACCTCGCTCGACTTCTCCGTATCGAAACCGAAGCTGAACGAGCCATCGAGGCGCTCGAGGAACGATTCGTCCGCATCGATCGGCGTCATCCTGACGATCCGGGAGGTATGCAAATTGACGTCTTCGCTCGATGTCCGCACCCGGATCTGGAATCGGTCGTCGGCCGAATCCAGCACCCCGAAAAAGCGCGTTCCGTCGGAAACCTCGACCTGCAGCGTCTGCTTGGTCGTAATGCTGACGATGTCTTCCCAGTCGATGGACACGGTACCCATCGAATCGGTGCTATAGCGCAGGGAACCGAATTCCAGGGACTTGATTTCCCCCGTGATCGTGTTGCCGTTGACAAGGAGCACGACGTCCGTTTTCGCCGCCTCGGCATCCGCCGACACCGAAAGCAACAACGCGGCTGCGAGGAAAGTACTGAAATGTCTCATGATTATCTGGGACCCTGCGTGTGACCGTATTAATACTAGCTATTCCTGCTTCACCCGGTTGCTGTACAATTTGCGCTCCCCCTCCAATCCATACATTCATCGGGACGATACAGTGAGCTTCGAACAACAACTTGAGAAAGTCAGGACAAAACCCGGATTCATCGCTGCGCTCGACCAGAGCGGCGGCAGCACGCCCAAGGCGCTCGGCCTCTACGGCGTCAACGAAGACGCCTGGTCGAATGACGACGAGATGTTCGCGATTGTGCACGAGATGCGTACTCGAATCATCACCGCTCCAGCCTTCAACGGCGACCGGATCCTGGGCGCCATCCTGTTCGAGAACACCATGGACCGGGAGATCGAAGGCCAGCCGACGGCCCGCTACCTCTGGAACGAGAAAACCGTCGTGCCCTTCCTGAAGGTCGACAAGGGCCTCGCAGACGTGGAGAACGGTGCGCAGGTCATGAAGCCCATGCCGGGACTCGACAGCCTGCTCGAAAAAGCCAAGGCAAACGGCGTATTCGGCACCAAGATGCGCTCGGTGATCAAGGAAGCAAACCCCGCGGGTATCGATGCGGTCGTCAAGCAGCAGTTCGAAATCGGCCGCCGGATCGTGGCGGCGGGCCTGGTGCCGATCATCGAGCCGGAGGTAGACATCAACTGCCCGGACAAGGCAGAAGCGGAAGACCTTTTGCACGCGGCCATCATGAAGGAACTGGATAGCCTGGGCGAAAACGAACTCGTCATGCTCAAGCTGACGCTGCCCGAGAAGGACAACCTGTACGCCGACTGCATCGCGCACCCGAACGTGCTCAGGGTCGTTGCGCTCTCCGGTGGCTACTCGCGTGAAGAGGCGAACGAACGGCTGGCCCGGCAGAACGGTATGGTGGCAAGCTTTTCCCGTGCGCTGTCCGAGGGCCTCAAGGCCCAGCAGTCCGACGAGGAGTTCAATGCCATGCTGGATGCGTCGATACAGAGCATCTTCGAGGCCTCCAGCACCTAAAAAAAACTGCGAACTGGTCGTTTGCCGGATCTCGCCCCCGGAGCTATATTTTGTTGAGTTTCGGGGGTCATTCTTGATTACACGCGAACAACCATCTGACAAGAGCTACACGATCGCCGTCTGCCTGTCGGCGATCTTCGGCGTAGTGGGTATTCAGCACTTCTACCTGGGCCGCTATGTCGAAGCGACGATCGACCTCGTGTTGTTCATTGCGACAATCTACCTGTTTGTTACGGGCCAGATCCTATTCGCCGTTGTTGTTGGCGCGATTGACGCAATTCATACCTTTATCGTAACCATCATGCTTCTGACGGGCTCGTTTCGGGACGGCGGCGGCAGGCTGGTGCTTTATCCCGGACAAAAGCTCAAGACTGGAGGGGTCACATGAATGACGCAGGTGTAAGTGACAAGGGCTTCGTGCCGACAATTCTGTTGTGTTTCTTCCTGGGCGCCTTCGGAATCCACCGCTTCTATGTCGGTAAAGTAGGCACGGGCATATTGATGCTGCTGACCCTGGGCGGCCTCGGTATCTGGACGCTGGTCGATTTCATCATCATCGTGACGGGCGGCTTCAGAGATTCCAACGGATTGTTGATCAAAGCTTCGAACTGAGAGCGCCCCGCACTTCGGCGGGGTACGGCAGCGTCGCCCTGCTCTCCCAGCCTTTCTCGGCGACAAGCGCATTGATTGCAGCGATTCGGTCGCTGGCATGCGGGTGCGAGGACAGAATTTCCGGCACCTCGTCGCCGCCGGACACGGAACTCAACATCTCGAACAGGTCTGTGGCTCCGCCTGCGTGCCCGTAGCGCCGCTGCAGGCCAATAACGGCGAGGCGATCGGCGGCCTCTTCCTGCTCCCGGCTGTAGTCGTTCAGCAATAGCTCGAGGCCCGCCTCGGCGCCGCCCCTCGGATCGATGCCGCCGTTGCTGCGCATGGAAGAAATGAGGATTTGCAGCAGGATGCCCCGACTGGCCCCGGATAACGGATCGCGGTTTCCTGCATGCGCGATTTCATGCGCCAGCACCATCGCCAGGCTGTTTTCGTTGTCGAGTTCACGCACGAGACCATCGAGGACGAATATATGGCCGCCAAGGGTCGTGAAGGCATTCGCGGTCGAACCTTCGATCACGATAAACCTGAGCTGCAGCCCGGGCGGCAGGTCCATCCCGGCCGCGATCTCCCTGCCGAGGTTTTCGACATACTCCTGCAGGACAGGGTCGCCCTCGTCCAGCAGGTACTCGGCGACCCATTCGACGTGCGGGGCAATGAAACGCCGCTCGCTCTCGTGGCTGATGATCTTGATCCAGCGAGGGGCGGTTATTACCGCGACGATCATGATCGCCACGAACGCCACGGTGCCGATGGCGACGCCGTAAAGGAATCGCTGGATCCTGCGCGCCTCTTCGTCGCTAACGCGGTGCGTGTACTCGGCCATCGTCGTCCAGTAACGAACGCAGGCGGTCCCGTCCGCGCGCGGGCAGCGGCGCGTCGATCCGCAGCAACTCGAGCATCAACGGGTAGATCTCGACGGCACTGACCTCCCCGATGGTCGCTCCCTCCGGCAGCCCCGGACCCGCGGCGAGAAAAACGCCGTGCATGGCCGTGTTCGAGGGATCCCAGCCGTGATCGCCCTTTTTCAGGCGCTGCACTGCCTCCCGCTCCGTGACGACGCCGTACCCCAGGTTCGGTACGACGAAAATCTCCGGAAAACGCGGACTGTCGTCGACCCGCCACTCGGCAGGCGCCTCGTCGCGCAGCACGGCGTGGCCATGCGCCCACGCCTCGTTGATCGCGTCACGGATCGCGCGTGCGCGCTCCCGGTCGGGCTGCTCCTGGTAGATCCACGCGTAGGCCCCACCCGCGATAACTTCCAGCCCCGCGAGGTCGATGTGATCGCGCAGAACGAAAGTCGCTTCGGGATCCACATAGTTCGCCTGGCCGTGATCGGAGACGACCATCACGTATACCTCGCCCGGAAGATCCAGCTCTGCGATGGCATCGAGCAGGCGCCCGACGTTCGTGTCTACCTCCGCGACCGCGGCGGCCAGCTCCGGCGACCCGCGGCCGAAGTCGTGCCCCGCGGTGTCCACGTGCTCGAAATACAGCGTGATCAGGTGCGGCCGGCGGTCTGCGGGCCACGCCAGCCAGTCGATAACCTGTGCGACGCGGTCGCTGCCGGGGACCGAGGCGTCGAAGCTGTGCCAGTGACTCGGCGGCACACCCCGGATCGCCGCCTCGGTGCCGACGAAATAGTACGCTGCGGCCACGAGCCCGCTCTTCTCTGCCGTCACCCAGATCGGCTCGCCGCCATACCAGCGCGCGTCTTCCACGCTGCTGCGATCCCAAAGGTGGTACCACTCCTCCCTTGCCTCATCGGGAAAGTGATTGTGCACGATGCCGTGCTCGGACGGGTACAAGCCCGTCGCGATGGAGTAGTGATTGGGAAACGTGAGGCTGGGAAACACCGGCCGCATCGACCCGGCGCGAACGCCTGACGCGGCGAGTCGATCGAGCGCCGGTGTCGGATAGATGGACATGTAGTCCGAGCTGAAACCGTCGATCGAAATCAGGACCAGGTGCGGGCTGTCTGCGGTGCCGGGGGCGTTTCGACCACCGGTTGTCGGGAGCTCACCGGCCTGCGATTGCGGCCCGAACGCGAGCATAAATAGCACCAAAATGGAAGTCGCAAAATCCGCGGTACCCTTTGCCGGCGTGGAATGTAGTCTCATGGCGTTATATTGTAAGCGCTTTGCCAAACACGCGCTCCGCTCAGCGCTTCGATAGGGGACAGGTTGTGTCATCAGACTCAGTTACGGTTACAGGCCCGTCGGTGCAGGCGTTTGCAGGCGACTCGCCTGCGCAGGTATCCAGGCGCCTGTTCAATGCCATGCGGCCGAAATTCTTCCCGGCCTCGGTCCTGCCCGTGCTGGCAGGCTCGGCGTGGGGATTCATGGTCGCCGGCCAGTTCGACCTGTCCGCGTTCACGCTGGCACTGCTTGCCACCGTGTGTGTGCACGCGGGCGCCAACGTGCTGAATGACGTCGGTGACGATTCGGGCGGCACGGACCGCCAGAACGACGACCGGATCTACCCGTATACGGGCGGCTCACGGTTCATTCAGAGCGGCATCATGTCGGCGGGCGGCATGGCGCGCCTCGGCGTCAGCCTGCTGGGCGTGGCCGGCATTGCCGGCCTGGTCCTGGTGCTCAGCAAGGGGCCGATGGTCCTGTGGTTCGGTATCGCGGGCATACTGCTGGCCGTCCTCTATTCGCTCGGCCCCGTGCGCCTGGCATCCATCGGTCTCGGCGAACTCGCCGTCGGCATCGCGTTCGGCGTGCTGCCGGTTACCGGCGCCGCCTGGCTGCAGAGCGGCTCCCTGGGTCTCGACGTGCTGCTGTTCTCCATCCCGGTGGGTGTCTGGGTGACGGCCATACTGCTAATCAACGAAGTGCCGGATATCACCGCGGACGGTGCTACCGGCAAAAGAACGCTGCCGGTCCGTTTCGGTCTCGGCGGCACGTCGGTCGTCTACCTGCTGCTGCACCTGTCGGGCGTCGCCGCGCTCGTCGGGCTGGCGATGCGAGGCGGGTTACCGGCGTGGTCCCTGGTCGTGCCCGCACTGTTGCTGGTGCTGGCCTGGCAGGCGGCACGCGCGATCCGCGTGGGCATCGCCGATCGCCCGGGCATGACCCGCGCAATCGAGATGACGCTGGGCATCCACACGATTGGATCGATCTGGCTCGCGGGCTCCGCCCTTTTTGTTGCATACTTTTCCGCGTGAGCGGCGCATAAACTGAATAAGACGTCCTACAGCTAAATGCGAATAAAAATCAAGAAAGGCCTGGATATCCCTGTCAAGGGTGAACCTGAGAAAACGATCAGCGACGGCGCAGAGGTCAGGACGGTTGCGGCCGTCGCGACGGATGTATCGGGCATTCGCCCGCGAATGGCCGTCCAGGTCGGAGACAAGGTCCGGCTCGGGCAGGTTCTGTACCACGACAAGCGCAATCCGGAAGTGCCGTTTACGGCGCCCGGTGCCGGCGAAGTCGTCGCGGTAAACCGTGGTGCGCGACGCGCGCTGCAGTCGGTGGTCATCCGGCTCGAAGGCGACGACGCGGAGTCGTTCAAGTCGTGGCCGGCCTCCGAGCTGGCGACGCTCGATCCGCAGGAAGTGCGCGGCAATCTCATCGCCTCCGGGCTCTGGACAACGCTGCGCACTCGGCCCTTCAGCCGTATTCCGACACCGGATGCGACACCGGCCGCGATTTTCGTTACGGCGATCGACACCAACCCGCTCGCTATCGACCCTGCTTTTTTCATCGGGCAGGACGCCGAGGCGTTCCAGAACGGCCTGACCGTGCTGTCGCGCGTCGCGGACTGCCCGATCTATCTGTGCACCGCTCCCGACTCCGGGATCGAGTGCCCCGCGTCGGAGCGGTTCCGGCACGCCGAATTCGAAGGTCCGCACCCCGCCGGACTGGTCGGCACGCATATTCATTTCCTCGAGCCGGTCAGCAAGACCAAGACCGTCTGGCACATCGGCTACCAGCACGTCATGGCTCTCGGCCGTCTGTTCACGACCGGGCAGCTGCCGACGGAGCGGATGATTACGCTTTGCGGCCCGATGGCCCTGCGGCCGCGAGTCCTGCGCACGCGCATCGGTGCGAATACTGTCGACCTCCTGGAGGGCGAGACGGCCCCGGGTAACCTGCGCGTCATCAGCGGTTCGGTTCTCGGCGGGCATCGCGCCGCCGGCCCGCTCGCCTACCTCAGCCGCTACCAGACCCAGCTCACGGTGCTCGAGGAAGACCGCAGCCGGGAGTTCCTGGCCTGGATGATGCCGGGCGCTGACCGCTATTCACAGACCCGCGCATTTGCGGGCAGCGTGTTGCACCGCGGCAAATTCAGCCTGACGACCACGCAGAACGGCAGTCCGCGCGCAATGGTTTCCACGGGCGCATTCGAGAGCATCATGCCGCTCGACATACTGGCGACACCGCTGCTCAAAGCGCTGCTCGTCGAAGATACCGACCGCGCCCAGGAGCTGGGTTGCCTCGAGCTCGCCGAGGAGGACCTCGCTCTGTGTTCGTTCGTCTGCAACGGCAAGCACGATTACGGCGCCTACCTGCGCATGAACCTTAACGAGATCGAGGTCAACGGCTGATGAAACCGCTGCGCAATTTCCTCGACAGCATCGAGCCGCTGTTCACGCGTGGCGGCCGCTTCGAGAAACTCGAAGCCATCTACGAGATGGTCGACACGCTGTTCTATTCGCCGGCCGACGTAACCCGGAGTTCGCCGCACGTTCGCGACGCGATTGACCTGAAACGCGTCATGATCACGGTAGTTTTCGCGGCAACCCCCTGCGCACTCATCGGCATGTGGAACGTCGGTTTCCAGGCCCATACCGCCATGGCCTCGCTCGGCATCGAGTGGGTCGACGGCTGGCGCGGTTCCATGATGGCCTTGCTCGGCGCAGGCTACGACCCGGCGAGCGTGTACGACAATTTCGTTCACGGCCTGCTGTATTTCCTCCCGATCTACATCGTCACCATGGCGGCCGGCGGCTTCTGGGAAGTGCTGTTCGCCAGCGTCCGCAACCACGAGGTCAACGAAGGCTTTTTCGTCACCTCGTTCCTGTACGCACTGATACTGCCGGCCACGACACCGCTCTGGCAGGTCGCGCTGGGCATCAGCTTCGGCGTCGTTATCGGCAAGGAAGTCTTTGGCGGAACGGGCAAGAACTTCCTCAACCCGGCACTGGTGGGCCGCGCATTCCTCTACTTCGCCTACCCCGTGCAGCTGTCGGGCGACGCGGTGTGGGTGCCGGTCGACGGTTACACGGGCGCGACGGCCCTCGCGCTCGCCGCGCAGGAGGGCATGTCCGGACTGCTCGCCAGCGGCCTGACTTTCTCGCAGGCATTCATCGGCCAGATGCAGGGCTCGCTCGGCGAAACCTCGCTCGCCGCCTGCCTGTTCGGCGCGGTGATGCTGATCTACTCGCGGATCGCGTCGTGGCGCATCATCGTCAGCGTATTTGCCGGCATGATTATCCCGGCACTGCTGTTCAGCGGCGGCGTCGATGCTGCCAATCCGATAGCGGAGATGCCGTGGCACTGGCACATCGCGGTGGGTGGCTTCGCCTTCGGCGCCGTATTCATGGCGACCGACCCGGTGAGCGCACCCGACACGATGATGGGTCACGTCATCTTCGGTTTCCTGATCGGCGTGCTGACCTGGATTATCCGGGTCATCAACCCGGCGTTCCCCGAGGGCATCATGCTCGCGATTCTGCTGGGCAACATTTTCGCGCCGCTGATCGATTATTTCGTCATTCGTGCCAACGTCAGACGCAGGGTGAAGCGCAATGCCTGATGACAAGAAACCCGGATTTTCCAGGGACAGCATCAGTAACACCCTGATGGTCGCGATCGGCGTCAGCCTGGTGTGCTCCGTGCTGGTCTCCGCCGCGGCCATCGTGTTACGTCCGCTGCAGGAAGCGAACCAGAACGAGTTCCGGCAACGTATCGTCCTCGAAGTCGCCGGGCTTTACGAACCCGGCGTGCCGGTCGCCGAGCAGTTCGGCAACATCGAGACGCGTATTGTCGATCTCGAGACGGGGCAATACGTCGAAGACGTGGACCCCGAGAGCTTCGATGCCGAAGCGGCGGCAAACGATCCGAAACTGGGCGTGAGCATCCCCAAGGACGAGGACATCGCCAAGATCGGCCGACGCGCCGTGTATGCGCCGGTCTATGTCGTCAAGGACGGCGAAACCGCGAAACAATACATCCTGCCCGTGCGTGGCAAGGGGCTCTGGTCGACCCTCTACGGCTACCTCTCGGTCGAGCCGGACGGCAAGACCGTCAGCGGCCTGCGGTTCTACGAACATGCCGAAACGCCGGGGCTCGGCGACCAGATCGAGAAGGAACCGTGGCTGTCGCAGTGGCCGGGCAAGAAGATCTACGACGAAGGGGGCAACCCGCAGATCGAGGTCGTGCGCGGCTCAGTCCAGCCCGGACCGGACGAGATCCACCAGGTGGATGGTCTGTCCGGCGCCACCCTCACCGCGAACGGCGTGACCTACCTCATCCAATACTGGACCGGCTCACACGGCTTCGGTCCCTATCTCGCCAAAGTCTCAAGCGAGGCGAACGACAATGGCTGAAACACGCAAGATCGTCCTGGATCCGGTTATCGACAACAACCCGGTGATGCTGCAGGTGCTGGGCATCTGCTCGGCACTTGCGGTAACCACCTCCCTGTTGCCGGCACTGCTGATGTGTATCGCGATGACCAGCGTTGCGGCCCTTTCCGGGGCGGCAATCAGCAGTATCCGCAATCGCATACCGAACAACATCCGCATCATCGTGCAGATAACGATCATCGCCTCGTTCGTCATCGTGGTTGACCAGTTACTGAAGGCCTACGCCTTCGAAACCTCGAAACAGCTCTCGGTATTCGTCGGCCTGATCATCACCAACTGCATTATCCTCGGTCGCGCCGAAGCATTCGCGATGAGTAACGGTCCGGGACTCAGCTTTCTCGACGGTATCGGCAACGGGCTCGGCTACAGCGTAGTGCTGCTGGCCGTTGCAACGCTGCGAGAACTGTTTGGTGCCGGCAGCCTGTTCGGCGCCCAGATCCTGCCGCTGACGTCCAATGGCGGCTGGTACGAAGCCAACGGCCTGATGCTGCTGCCGCCGAGTGCGTTCTTCATCATCGGGCTGCTCATCTGGGCGGTGCGTGTCGCGAGGCCGAAGCAGGTCGAGAAACCCGAATACCAGATTCACGAAGTACACCGTACCGAGGTGCTCTGATGGAGCAATATTTCAACCTGTTCATCCGCGCCGCGTTCGTCGAGAACCTCGCGCTGACATTCTTCCTCGGAATGTGCACCTTCCTCGCGATCTCGAAGCGCGTCGACACCGCGCTGGGGCTGGGCCTTGCCGTGATGGTCATCCAGACGATCACGGTGCCGGTCAATTACCTGATCTACACGTACCTGCTCGAAGACGGTGCGCTGGCCTGGGCCGGTTTGCCCGACGTCGACCTCAGCTTTCTCGGGCTCGTCTCCTATATCGGCGTCATCGCCGCCCTGGTTCAGATCCTCGAGATGCTGCTCGACCGCTTCGCACCGGCGCTCTATAACGCGCTCGGCATATTCCTGCCGCTCATTACCGTGAATTGCGCCATCCTCGGCGGCACGCTGTTCATGGTCGAACGGCAGTACAACTTCGGCGAGAGCGTGACCTTCGGCATCGGCAGCGGCTTCGGCTGGGCGGTCGCTCTGGTCGCCCTCTCCGGCATTCGCGAGAAGCTCCGCTACAGTGACGTGCCGGACGGCCTGCAGGGCCTCGGCATCACCTTCATCATTGCCGGCCTGATGTCGCTCGGCTTCATGGGACTGTCGGGGATTCAGCTTTGAACGGCACAATCGCAACCCAGGTCATCCTCGGGATGTCGCTGTTTACGGCGATCATCCTCGTGCTCGTGTTCATCATTCTCGCGGCACGTTCGAAGCTGGTCGCGAGCGGCACTGTCAAGGTCATCGTCAACGACGAGCGCGAGTTTGCCATTCCCGTCGGCGGCAAACTGATGCAGGCCCTTGCCGAAGAAGGCATCCTGATCGCGTCGGCCTGTGGCGGCGGCGGCACCTGCGGCCAGTGCAAGGTCCAGGTCCTGTCCGGCGGCGGCGCCATCCTGCCGACCGAGACTTCGGTGATCAACAAGCGCGAGGCCGCCGAGCATTACCGCCTGTCCTGCCAGGTCGCCGTCAAGCAGGACATGAAGGTCCGCGTCCCCGACGAGGTCTTCGGCGTACAGAAGTACGAGTGCGAGGTCGTCTCGAATCACAACGTCGCGAGCTTCATCAAGGAATTCGTGGTTCGGCTGCCGGAAGGCGAGGAGATGGATTTCCGGGCCGGCGGCTACATCCAGATCGAGTGTCCGCCGCACGACATCAGCTACAAGGACTTCGACATCGACGAGGAATTCCGCAGCGAGTGGGATCATTACAACCTCTGGCGCTACGAATCCCACGTCAAGGAACCGACGCAGCGCGCTTACTCGATGGCGAACTACCCGCTGGAAAAGGGCCTCATAAAACTCAATATCCGCATCGCCACACCGCCTCCCGGCAACGACAAGATCCCTCCGGGAATCATGTCTTCTTATATCTTCAGCCTGAAACCGGGGGACAAGGTGACGGTGTCCGGCCCCTACGGTGAGTTCTTTGCCAAGGACACCGACAACGAGATGGTATTCATCGGCGGCGGTGCCGGCATGGCGCCGATGCGCTCGCACATCTTCGACCAGCTCAAGCGCATCCACACGAAGCGCAAGATGACGTTCTGGTACGGCGCACGCAGCTTCAGGGAGGCGTTCTACGTCGAGGAACTCGACGAGCTTGCCGAGAAGAACGACAACTTCGACTGGCATCTCGCTCTGTCCGAGCCGCTGCCCGAAGACAACTGGGACGGCTACGTCGGCTTCATCCACAAGGTACTGCTCGACGAGTACCTGTCCAAGCACCCCGCGCCCGAGGACTGCGAATACTATATCTGCGGTCCGCCCATGATGAACTCGGCCGTTATCGGCATGCTCGAAGACCTCGGAGTCACCCGCGACCACATCATGCTGGATGATTTCGGC
>Ga0209536_100004333_pt1 | contig 22431 bp, 22 predicted proteins | sample DeeMarSeWOR28_12_FD_187461 | JGI IMG/M metagenome (GOLD analysis project Ga0209536, IMG submission 187461) | Marine sediment microbial communities from White Oak River estuary, North Carolina - WOR-2-8_12 (SPAdes) (version 2) | ecosystem: Environmental > Aquatic > Marine > Intertidal zone >... | reverse complement strand
AAGAAAAGCATATAGGAAAAAATTCTCTTTATAAAATTCTAATAGGAATTTTTCTGATCATATTTTCTTTTATTTTACTAATTTCGACAACAATTGTTTTTCTGAATTTAGCATCTGTTTTAATTTTTACATCAGGACTTGGTCTCATATTTAAAGGAATTGAAATAATACGAAAAGAATTTTATTTTTTATCTATATTTGTTTTATTTTACGTTATATTATTTGTATTCATTCAAACAATAACATTTTTTTGGCATTTAATTCAAAGTTTTTCTCTTATGGTTTCTAGTTCAGTCGGATTATTAATTGGGAAATCAATGTTTCTGGGACCAACAATTAGTGGTTTTTGGATAGTAATTATTTTTCTTTTGTTACCATTTATAAGTTTTATTCTTTCATCAAATAAGAAACAACAACTAAATAATTTTTTATTTACAATAGCAGGGATATTTATTAGTTGGATAATCTACCTTATAATTATTGGTTTTATTGAATTTGAATCAAAATATGATGTTGCAAATTTGCACATTATACTCTTTATCTTGTGTCTGATTCCGACAATCATCAATTTTTTGAAATCAAATATAGATGGAATTAAAGTTTCTAACCAAAATATTAGTAAAATAAAAATTAAAAAAATAGTTAAAAATCAAGTGGTATGGGGTTTGATATTTCTGTTTTTTTCTACTTTAATACTAACGAGTTTTTTTGGTTTAGAAAATAATAAATCAAACGAAAAAATAAAAATTATGTTTTATGGTCAGAATATGCTGGGCTCTTGGGATATCCCAGAATATGGAAAATATGGGCGTGAAGCATCAGGAATGTTTGGTCTTTTACCGATATATTTAGATGCTTCTGGATTTGAAAGTACCATCCTTGTGGACAATATCACATCGTTTATTGATACAACACAACCAGTTTATGAAAATATTACAAGATATGTCAACTTAACGGATTATGTAAAAATAGTCGAATCAAATGAGGTAACTTCTGATCTTTTACAGGACGTAGATATCTTTGTTGTTATTAATATCAATAAATCGTTTTTTGCTAATGAAAAAAAAGTAATTTGGGAATTTGTCGATAATGGTGGTTCTCTACTTGTTTTAGGAGATCATACCAATGTTGGTGGTATACAAGAACCTTTAAATGATTTACTTAAACCTGTTGAGATAAGTTTTAGATTTGATTCTGCTTTGCCATTAGATTCTAAATTTAATTGGTTAACCTGCTATGAATTTGTGCATCATCCAATAACATATAAAATCAAAAACTTTGATGAAATACAAATAAGTGTTGGTGCATCACTGAATACTTCAGTAAATTCAATACCACTTATAATAGGAAGATATAGTCTTTCCGATGCAGGTGATCCGTTTAATGAAGATATATCATATCTTGGAGATTATGAATATAACAGAGGTGAACAATTAGGGGATCTAATTCTTGGAGCAGCGACTTTTTATGGAGATGGAAAGGTGATAGTGTTTGGTGACACATCAACTTTCCAAAATAGTGCAATTCCATATTCATATTCATTTATTCATAATATCTTTATTTGGTTAAATACAAAACAAACTGCAATTACTGTTTTGTTACAAATTGGAATTTCAATTTTATTACTCTTTATAGCTTTTTGTTTGTTATCAATAAATAAAAAAATTTACATTCCTCATACTATTTTTACAGTGGTGCTCACCCTTGCATTAATTATTTCAGCATTAATTAATTCTGTAGATGTTACAGACATGCAAATCTCTGGAGATGTAGTATATATCGATTCATCTCATAATGAAAAATTTAATCTGGAGCCCTTTACCGAAAAATCAGTTAACGGATTGATATTGAACCTAAATAGAAACGGTTATACCCCTATCATTCTTCGTGAATTTTCTAAAGAAAAAATTGAAAAAAGCAAGATCCTTATTTTTAATGCCCCAACACAATCAATAACTAAGGATGAAGTAGAATTTCTTCACAAATACATGATTGCTGGAGGTATTATTATTCTTGCAGTTGGTTATCCTAATAAGGAGGCAGTTAGCATCTTACTTGAAAAATATTCTCTTAACATTTTAAATGTTCCACTTGGACCTTTTCCATATGTTGAGGACAATCCGCAGGAGTTTGAAAATGAGCCTAGATTTGTCGATAGTTGGCCTATTATTTTCAATGAAAATATTGGTCGATCTTACTACAATTTCACTTGGGATAAAGATTATAATCTAATGGTTTTTATAAAACAAGGTAAAGGAGGGTTGTTACTTATAAGTGACAATCAATATTTATTAGATAAAAACATTGAATCTATTTACGACTATTGGCCAGGGAACATAATTTTACTAAAGAATATAATTGATGAATTTCAAGCATTTGAGGAGTGATAATGAAAAAATTACTTTGGTTCGGCCTCTTATTAACTTCTGCTAGTTGGTTATTTTTTATTCCTATATTCAATAAAACTGATGAAAAAATTGGGATTTTATTGATAATATTAGCGATAATTTGTAACATTTTTAGCTTCTGGAATACTAAATCTTTCTATTTTAAAAAAAGATATCTTATTTTGTTCATTCCTTTAATTCTATCAATATTTATTATTCCTTTTCCCTTTAATATTGGAGTCATTGTATTTACTGTTGGTTTTCTTTTTTCAGTTTTGTTTCCAAAAATTATTCAAAATGAAAAAACAAATATTGTTTTCAAAGGATTATCAATCACTGGATTTACATTGATTCTCCAAGCCTTACTATTTCCTATTTATCAGACATTTGTAATTCATGGTCATCGACTAGATTTTTTATCAGCGATAATTTCTCCATTGGGAAGTTTACTTGGATTAAAAACTTCCTTAAATAATGGTATTGTTTATGTACAAACTTCACAACAAACCTATCCGTTTACTATCACTTTAGAAAAACTTGGATTTTTTATGTGGTTTAACATCTTTATAGGTGCTCTTATATTATTTTTTTTATTATGCAAAAAACGAAAAATCTTATTTAACATAGTAATTTTTTTATTTGCAAGTGCGATTTTTCTTTTATTAAGATTAATAATATTTATACATTTTTACATCAATACACTTGAGCTTGAGATTTTTTGGAATCCTTGGTATATGTTATTTAGTTTTTTACCCTTAATATTATTATTTGTTAAAATACACCCTTTAAACGACATTTCATCTGAGAAAAAAACAATTTTAGTGTTAAAATTGACGAAAAAAAATATAATTTCAATGATATTGATTTTTATTTTTATTTTTTCTATTGTAGGTGCCTTTGTTTTCCAAGATCCGGGATATAGTAAAAATAAGAATATATTAATCGATGAATTTCATAGTGAATGGGAGGATTCTATTACACCTCTTGATAAGCAATGGTATGGGATGCTTTCTACATATAATTATTATTGTTGGGTTAATTGGCTTAACTATTATTATAATGTTGATAGAAACATAAATGAAACCCTAAATAGGCAATTTCTAAATAATTACGATATTCTCATTTTAAAATGTCCCACAAATGAATATTCTAATGAAGAAATCATTGAAATTACTCGGTTTGTTGAACAAGGTGGTGGTTTATTTTTAATTGGAGATCATACAAATGTTTTTGGGATGAATACTTATCTAAATACTGTTGCAAAAAAATTTGGTATTAGTTTTAAAACTGATGCTACGTATGAGCTTGGTACAGGATTACTTTCTACCTTTGAGCCAAGCGGGATATTTCCGCATACAATTGTTAAAAACTTCAATAAATTTGATTTTATGACCTCGTGTACATTAGAGGCACCACTTTTTTCAGAAAACGTAATCATTGGAAATAGATTAATTACTGAATCAGGCACTTATTCAACAGAAAACTTTTTCAGCGAATCAATAGCAACTTCAGAATCTGAATTTGGATTATTTTTACAATCTGTTGCCGTTAAATACGGAAAAGGACGAGTTGTTGCATTTACCGATAGCACTGTATTTTCTAGTTTCTCAGTTTTTACAGATGGATACCAAGCATATTCTCTTGGAGTCTTTGATTATCTAAATAGAGTAAATGTATATGTGTTTATCAATATAGTTTTCTTAGGTCTAGCTGCGGTTTCTTTAATATCATTAATTTATATATTTCGAAATGAGCGAAAAATCAAAATACTATCTTTATTTATTTTTATTGGTCTATTATCGTTTTCAATAGCTGTACCTTTTTTTTCTTATATTAATACAATTAATTATCAAACTCAATCTCCAAATTCAGATTTTTATCAAGTTTGCTTTATAAAAGAGCATTCAAATTTCGAAATTTCACTTCAGCCTAGTCTGGTACTTTCCAAAGAGGAACAAGAATACGGCACATTCTTTGTCTGGACACAAAGATTAGGTTTAATTCCTTCTATTGAACTAAAGTTAGACGAGGCAATAAAAAAAGCAGATATTATTGTTTTTATCAATCCTATAAAATCATTTTTGGATAAAGAAATTGATTTAATTATAGATTTTGTTGAAAAAGGAGGAAAAATTTTAGTGATGGATAGTATAACAAATGGCAAGTCTACAATAAATGAACTAATTTCTAATTTTGGGATGTGGATTAATATAAAAAATGAAGATCTCCAGTTATATGAAAATATAAGCGATATTAACGAAAATAAAAGCATAGGCAACATTTTATCTCCTTATCTTTCTATTACAGGAGGTGAAAATATGTTTATAAATAAAAGAAATGAAACAAGTATTAGTATAATCAATTTTTATAATGAATCAACTGGTAGAAATGGAACTGTTGCTGTTGTTATTGATTCATATACATTTAGGGATGAAATCATGGGTGGAGTATTTTCAGAGCCTAATGCCGATCAGTTAGAGATTTATAACACCGAGTTTTTTATATTTGATGAAATTCTAAAAAAATAACTAGTAGTTTTAACTTTGCACCTACGATATATTTATATATTATATAAATAATTGAATTTATGGAGGTAAAGTTATGAAAAAAAAGTTATTAGTAATTAGTTTTTTAGTAACTGCTTGTATTATCCTTACTTCGTTAACCTCTGTTATTGGGGTACAAACAAAAAACGAAAGTACAAATATTTCACCGTTATTTTACAATAGATTAACAACAATGATTAAAAAAGACAATGAAGAAATTAAAAGTAATTATATTGGAAAAGGAACAACATTAAACCTATTTTTTAATAAAAAATCATATATCCGTGGATGGATGGACAAAGCAATTGTGCTCATTCAATCTAATCCAGCAATTATAGATAGTATTTTTGCAAGGGTACAAAAAACACCTTATACTATGAAATTACTCAAGGAAAATGGTATTAGTAAGACTGATTTAATAAAATATGCTACACAATTGAAGAACAATCCCTCTCTTTTAAAACAAGAATTTGATCAAGTTCAAATCAATGTAGATACAACACCACAACCGCCAACACCAAAAGGATTAAGCACCTCAAGTGCAATTGGCTGTCTTATTACTGTAATTGCATTGCTTCCACTTGTCGTTATTTTAGCGGTGCTTATTGGGACTATAACAATTATAACTTGCTTAAATATAGGCGGTTGTCTTGAAACTATTATGGAGAATATGTTTGACAGTATTCTTCAAGAATTAATGCCGGTTTAATACTAAAAAATAAAATATATTTACAAAACCTTTTCTCTTTTTTTTAATTTATTTGTTCTACGCTATATTTATATATAATTTAAGAGTATATTTATAATAGAGAAAATGATTTTTAAAAAAAAGCAATTCATAATATTTCTTATTTGTCTTTTTATTTTAATAAATATCTCATCAATACAGGTTGAATCTTTTTCAATATCATCCACTTATTTTTCCACTTCTTTTGATAATCCTACAGCCTTAATTTTGAATCCCTCAGAATATATATATGGTAATAAACACTGTGTTAAAATCATCAACATGTTAAACCGAAGAGGATATAATATTGAATATCTTTCTAATGAAGCTGTGGATTTAACATACATTAAATTCAATTTAAGCGCAGAAATTGTATATATAAATACACATGCTGGTTATTGGGACTTAGATGGTGATAATCTATCAGACACTGTTGTTATTAGTACAGGTGAACATTGGACAAATGAAACTACTTTAAAGTATCAATTTGAATACGAAAATAAGATGATTGTTGAAGGAAGTGTAGGAAATGAGAGTTTTGTTGCATTTACACCTGCATTAATTAATTATTATTATAGTCCTGGAGATTTACCTAATTCTCTCATATATATGGCAACATGTTATGCAGCATTTGATGATTCAATGGCAGAAATTTTTTTAGATAAGGGAGCATCGGTATACATAGGATGGAATAAAAATACTGCTTTTTGGTCTAATAGTATAACTTCAGTTATTGCATTTAAATTTTTTATAAATGAATTAACTGTAAAACAGGTTTGTAGACTGATTAGATTTGGAGGTTTTATCAACTTTTTATTACAATCAAAATTGTCTTATTATGGAGAAGGAAATCATAGAATTTAAACAGTTAAATTTTTTAAATCTTAAAAAAATACTCTTAATACGATAAAGTGGGCCTGTCCGAATTTGAATCGGAGTCTCTAGCTCCCAAAGCTAAAAGGATCGACCAAGCTACCCTACAGGCCCAAAATATTTTTTTGGTAACAATATATACCATTAAAAACTTTTACTATTTAGCATGCTTATATTATAGATTTTTTCTTAAAATTTATCCAATTTCATATTTACTTATAATTTTATAAATCTTTAGTTTATTAACGTCAATAATTATAGGGGAAAGAAATATGAAAAAAATTTGTACTAGATGTGGTTATGAAAACGCTGATAAAAATACATTCTGCTTAAACTGTGGAACAAAATTGATGGATTTAAAAGATGAAAGTAAAAAAATTAATCAATCTACTTCTTCTCAACCTTCTATGGTAAAAGATCCTGTTGTTAAACATACAGAAAAAAGATTTGTTAAACCTGGTATATTTGTTGTTAATTCTAATAAAACAACATCGAATTTAGCTATAATAGCAATTATATTATCGGTTATAGCAATTATTTTATCAATATTTATTAGTCCTGCTCTTACACTTGGATCAGGTTCTGTTGGTTTAAAAGAACTAGCTGATGATTCAGTTACTAGTAATAAAATTGTTGATGGTTCAATAACTGATTCGGATATTAACAATTTTGGTCTTTCTAAAATTACACATGATTCTATTAATAGTAATAATATCGTAGATTATTCAATATTATTAAGCGATCTTAATTTAAACACTGTTAAGGCAATAACAGGTATGAATGCTATTGAAAACGATTCTATTACTGGTGAAAAAATTGCTAATTTTTCTATTGAAAACGTCGACATTGCTAACAACTCTATAACAAACCAAAAAATTGTTGATGGAACAATCACCGAATCTGATTTGGCAGATGATGCAGTTACTTACGATAAAATGAATATAAAAATAAAATATGGATTTGCAACTAATAGGATTAATGGAAGTTCAATATCTCATGGTATTGGTAGTACTCCTATCTGCGTAATTGTCACACCTGATTATGAATCATTTGGTGGAAATGCTGCAATTTATGCAAATGTTTATGATATAGGCTCTTCAAGTTTTAGAGTAGGTCTTTGGTTTGAAGAGATAGGATCTTCAGGGCCATTAAATCCAGTCAGTTCAAGTGAACCTGTTGATATATATTGGATTGCTATCTATACTAGTTAATATGGAGATTATGATAATTCTACAGATATATAATATAAATTCATAATATCTTAATATTTTATTTTATTCAATTAAATATCATTATATGACAAAATAAAAAATAAATTATTTTTTTTCTATTCTTTAAAATTATTCTTTACTAATTTTTAAAAACTTTTATGAACAAATACTTAATACAATTTTTTTATGGATTTTAAATTTGATAAACCTCTGCATATTTTTGCATTACTATTGCTTATTGGTAGTTTCTTTTTAATTTTTATAATTCCAAGTATAACATTTTTTCTTATGATTGATACTCCTAATTTAATTAATAATCTGGAAATCTCAGAAATTGTAGCTTTAGAAAGTCAGTTACTTGTAATTGCTATATTTATTTTGATACCTTTTACTTGGTACTTTTTTGTAAATAATTTAAAATTAAAAGAAATATTTAGACGTATTAAATTTGTTAGTGAAAATATTGATATAGCATTTCTTTGGGGTTTGATGGCTGCTATAATAATATTTATCGTTATATTCCTTCTTGAGTTTATTTTGATAAAAATGGGTCAAAATCTTCAGGATTTGAGTAATATTCCTGATTTACAGAGGTTGTTTTCTTGGCCTGTTTTGTTTTTTTTAGTTGCCGTACAACCAATTGGTGAAGAGATTTTTTTTAGAGGGTTTTTATTTGAAAAAATTGAGAATTTTGCTGGAGGAAAAGTTGCGATATTTATCACAGCATTTTTATTTGGTTTAGCTCATATGTCATATGGTAAAATATTTCCTGTTTTAATGCCAATATTAATGGGGGTAATTTTAGGTTATATTGTCTATAAAACCAAGAATTTATATTCTGCTGTTGTTGCTCATATTATTTTTAATGTTACAAGTTTAGCACTTGCCTATGTGGGTCAACATTTATTGGAACAATTTGCGTTAAGTCTATAAATAAGAGTTATATCCATCTATTTGAGATTTTAAGGTGATATTATGCAAAATGAAAAAACATTTGTTATGATTAAACCCGATGGTGTACAGCGTGGTTTTGTTGGTGAAATTATTAATCGTTTTGAAAAAAAGGGTATAAAAATTGTTGCTTTGAAACTTGTTTCAGTTTCAAAAGAACTTGCTGAGAAACATTATGGTATTCATAAAGATAAACCTTTTTTTAAACCAACTGTGGATTATATTATTTCATCTCCTGTGGTTGCTATGGTTTTGGAAGGTAACAATGCTATTAGTGTAGTGAGAGCAATGATGGGTAAAACAAACCCACAAGAGGCTTTATCGGGTACGATTCGTGGCGATTATGCTCAGTTTATAGGTAGAAATATTATACATGGCTCTGATGGACCTGAAACAGCAGATTTTGAGATTAAATTATGGTTTAAACCTGAAGAAATTGCAGATTATAAGAAAATAGATGAAAAATGGCTTTCCGAATAAAAGTCTATATATTTTTGTCGTTGACTTTATAACTACAGTAGTTATACTGTTTTTGAAATGACTTTTGATAGGATGACTCTAATTGTACCTGATGATACTAAATTCGAAGAGTGTAATATTGTAACAAAAGGAGATGTAGTAATTGGTGATCGTTGTTTTATTCAATTTGGTATAAAAACAGATGGTAGAATTTTTATTGGTGAACATGTAACAATTGAAGGAAACATAAATGCAACTGGTGATATTAGAGTCGATATATTTTCTGTTATTACAGGAAATATTAGAAGTGGAAGAAATGTTTATTTAGGTGAGAAAGTAAATATTAAGGGTAAACTTACATTGAAAGGAGATCTTGATGTTGGTGATAGTGTAGAAATAAGTAAGGGTTTTGAAGCAAAAGGTTGGATTAATATACGTAGCCCCATTCCAGTTGTGATATATATTTTTATATATCTATTACAACTTTTGAAAATGGGACATAGCGAAGAAATAGAAAAAATATTAAAAGAAATTGAAGAAAAAAATGAAGATGCAATAGCGGTATCTGAAACCTTTCTTTTTATTCCTGATAATACAACATTAGGTATTCTAAAATCCAAAGTCGATTATAATCTAAATATGGGGAAAAAATCTGTACTAAGAGGTAACTTTGAAGTAAAAGGAAATACTACAATAGAAAATGATTCAATAGTTCATGGAAGCATAATGTCGGCAGGTGATTTTTTCTGTGGAAAAAACACTGTAATTAATGGAAATATATACACAGAGGGTATTGTAAAAATTGAAGAAAAATCAAGTATTTTTGGAAATATATCAGGTAATAAGATTTTTCTATCAAAAACTGCATCTATAGATGGAGATTTATTTGCAAGGGAAGGAGTATCATTTATATCACCTTCAAAAATTGAAATGGATGAAAAAATTAAACGATTTGAAACTGAAGCTAATGTAATTGATGAAGTTAAAAATATATTGGAGTAAAAAAAATGAGTATGCAAATAGGAATTGTTGGAAAACCTAATGTTGGTAAATCCACATTTTTTAATGCTTCAACTGACGCACATGCTGAAATTGCAAACTACCCTTTTACAACAATAGATGCAAATAGAGGTGTAATGTACGTAAATAAACCTTGTCCTTGTAAAGAATTTAATGTAAAATGTACTCCACATAACTCCAAATGTATTAATGGTACAAGATTTGTACCAATTGAAGCAATTGATGTTGCAGGACTTGTTCCTGATGCATGTAAAGGTAGAGGTCTTGGTAATAAGTTTCTTGATGATTTAAGACAAGCTCATGCTTTAATTCATATAGTCGACTCTTCAGGTGGCACCGATGTAGAAGGTAATCCTTGTGGAGTTGGTAAATACGATCCAGTAGATGATGTTGAATTTTTAGAGCGAGAAATCAATTTTTGGTTAATGGGAATTATAAAAAAAGGTTGGGAAGATGTAGCAAGAAGATGTGAACTCGAAGAGAAAAAAATTGAATCAATGCTTGCAGAAAAACTAACTGGTTTAGGAATTAAAGAGGAACATATACATGATGCTATTCGAAAACTTAACCTTGATTATACAAAACCATCAAAATGGACAGATGATGAAATTTTAAAACTTTCTGATTATGTTAAAAAAGTCAGTAAACCTATGCTTATTGCATTTAATAAATGTGATATAGCTCCAGATAATCTATTGTCAAAAGCAGAGGATATTAGAAAAAGAGGATATATAGTTATTCCGACAAGTGCAGAATGTGAGCTTGCTCTTAAAAATGCAGCAAAAAAAGCTTTAATTGAATATAAACCGGGTAGTAATAATTTTAATATATTGGATGATTCTAATCTTAATGAAGCACAACTTAATGTGTTAAATTATATTCGTGACCATGTTCTAAAAAAATTTGGTTCAACAGGTATACAAAAATGTATAGAAGAATCAGTAAAAATGCTTGATTTAATTGTTGTTTATCCAGTAGAAGATGAAGCACATTTAACAGATAAAGAAGGAAGAATTTTACCAGATGCACATTTTATGAAAAAAGGTAGTACTGCAAAGGATTTAGCATATAAAGTTCATACAGATTTAGGTGATCATTTTATCAGAGCAATTGATGTAAGAACACACCGTGTTATTGGTGCAGAATATGAATTAAAAGATGGAGACGTAATAAGAATAGTTGCGGATGTTTAATATCGTTTTAATAATTTTTTTTATTTGTTTTATATTAAAATTTTAGGGTATTATTGTTTTTGTTTTAAAAAAATTAAATATGCATATGCATCTGCAGTATATTTGCATATATATCTGCGAAACAGGTTTTTATATTAACCTTAACTTTACTTTTTATTGGGATCACTCGACTAAAAATTTTATTTCTAAGGATGAAAAAAAATGTTTAGGCATAAATTAAACCATCGCAATTCATCGAAATTCAAAATTATAAAATCATTTCTAAAACAATTTCAAAAAACAACTATTCTAACAAAAATCAAGAAAATTAAGTGGATTTTAGTAACTATATTTTTATGCATTACTTTTAGTTTAGCAATTTTATTTTTGGTTAGTATAAATGGTTATTTACAAATTATTTTATGTTATAGTATTACAGGTTTTTTAACATTTTTTATGGCATATTTTGGATGGGTTTTAGCTCATATATTAATACAGAAAATAACAGTTAATAATAAAAAAAATGAAAATAGTCTATTATATTATTTTAAAAAACTTAGAAAAAATAATGAGCAATAAAAATTTGGAAAAAAATATCTATATTAATTCAAATTAATAATTATTTCTTATGTATATATAGAGGTGAAATTTTATTGATAATATTTGATAATCACATTCATTTAAGAAGAGATGGATTTTTTTTAGAGGCTATAAAAGATTTTAAATCCGCAGGTGGTACTCATATTGTCCTTTGTCAATATCCCATGATTGATATTGTTATGAAAAACAAAAGTTATGAAAAATGTTATAATGAGACCTTAATTATTGCTCATGAAATACGCTCAAAAATTGGTATAGGTGTTTTTGTCACTGTAGGTCCTTACCCTGTTGATTACTTAAGACTTTCTAAAAAATTTGGAAGAAATTCAGCTATATTAATAATGAAAAAAGGAATAGATGAAGCAGCAAAACTTTGTGAAGAAAAAAAATGTGTTGGAATTGGAGAGATTGGAAGACCGCATTTTGAGGTAGCTGAACAAGTTATTATAGATTCAAATGAAATTATTTTTTATGGTATGCAAAAAGCAAAAGATGTAAATGTTCCAGTTATACTGCATACTGAATCAACAACACCTGCTCAATGTAAAGAATTTGCTAACTTAGGAAAAAAAGCTGGATTACCCGCTTGTAAAATTGTAAAACATTTTTCACCTCCACTAATTTTAAAAAATGAAAATTATGGTATTATGCCATCTGTATTGGCAAGTGAAAATAATATTGCTGAAGCTTTAAAAAAAGGAACACGTTTTATGATGGAAACAGATTATATTGATGATCCGCGTAGACCTGGAGCTGTGCTTGGTCCAAAGACTGTACCAAGAAGAACAATAGATTTATTAAAGAAAAATAATTTAAGTGAAAAAGATGCATACGAAATCCATAAAATAAATCCTGAAAAAACCTATAATATTGATTTAGAAGCATAGAGTTTTAAATAATTATTATATTTGAGGTTATTGATTAAGATGAAGATACTGGGTAAAAATATTGAAAATCGAACTATTCTAATTATTTTAATAATACTTCTTATTATCTTAGCTGGTTATTATATTATAACTACCTCCCCAGTTCAAGAAGATTATTACAGCGTTGAGGAAGTACTAAGAAATAAAGATAGGTTTATTGATAGTGGAACAATAATTATAAGAGGTTATTATGATAGTAACGGACCAGCTATTGTCTCTACTACTTCAGATGTAACAGGTAAATCTACACTCAGACTTGATCATTCTGAAATTCAAAATGCATCTGATATACTTATAAATGATAGAAAGTATGACTTTACCGGTACTTTGCAAGAAACCAATGTAGGCGGTCCGAATAGCATTGTTATTTTTAAAGCAACTAAAATAGAAATTATTTAAAATATTTTTAACCAATATATTTTAACTCTTCTGATTTTTCTTTAGAAGGGCTTTCCATTTCCCTTAATTGCTGCGCAATATATTCAATTTCCTTAGCTTTTTGTTCTAAAGCTGATAAGTTTAACTCAATTTTTGTTATCTTCGTTAAAATTTTTAAAACAGCTTTTGCGCTTTTAGGATCTACCAAATATCCAGGTGTTTCACCCATAAGACAGACTCCTTTAAATCCTCTCATTTTTCCAAGACCAAGTAAAAGTCCGCTAGCTCCAACTATACCTCCACCAGGTTCGTTTTTCTTAAAAATTGCCCCATATTTTTTCATTAATTTAACAAGATTTTTATCAGTTGTTGCACATAGAACTTTAGGCTCTTTTATTTCATGGCCCAAGCCATATCCACCTAATGTATATATTTCTTTAACATTAAAATCCTGGATAGTATCTAATATTTTCTCGGTTAATTCATATTGACCATTTGAAGAAAGAGCCTGATAATCACCTGTTAAAAGTATTAAATCTTTTTGACCAATCTTTTTTGCTTTCCAATAATAAAACTCGTTATTAACTAATTTAACTGTTCCATCTAAATTAATAAAAACTTGAGGTGGAAAATCTTTACTATATATCTCTGCAAATTTAACAGCATTAGTACTATCAATTAGATGCTCTACTGCTAATTTTCCAACATTTCCTATACCCGGTAATCCCTCAATAAAAATAGGATTTTTAAGTTTTGGTTTATCTGCTATATACCTTATTGTTACAAGTTCCATATTATCCACTTTTTTCCAATTTTTTTAATTTTCGTCTATACACACCATAATGATCTTGTGGTGAGAATCTAGGCGGATTTTTACAAATAGTTGTTTTGTTACATACATTACATATATTATCTAATGTATATACTTTACAATTTTTACAATAAAGTAAATTTGACATTTATTCCTCTAATTTACGATGAAAGTCACAATTTCCATAATACTTTTTTATTAAATTTTGTATTTTCTCGACAGATTTTTTCATTTCAATTTCTGCAATTTTGTAGTCTGGAGCCTTAACTGATATTATATAATGAGGTGCTGCAATGTATTTGATTTCAATTTTTACATCTTCAAATTGACTTTCTTCAGCTTCCCCTAACACATTACGTATATGTTTAATACCATCTGGCAACCATGATGTAACATCAATGTAACCTTTAATATTTACAAAAGGAATAGTTATACTGGTTTTTGCTATTATTTCAAAATCGTTAAGCCAATCTCCTTTAAAACCATCATTTTTTAAAGTTTCAATATCATATGCTGCTTCCTCAAAAGCTGCATATAAAGAACCGTATTTTTTTATTAAATTATTACAAAAACCTTCATAACATCTATCAATATTTTCATTTAATCGCTTAGAAAGCATTTCCAATAGTTTTTCAGATTTCTGGGAGTTTTTCCATTCCTGGATTTTTTCTCTTTTTTGATGCTCATTTACTCTTTTTAAAGATAAATCAACATGATTTTTAATTTTGTCTACATGCATTACTTTACATACGACTTTTTGTTTTTCTCTAATATGGTTACGAATACGTTTGACCCAACCTGTTGCAATTTCAGCTATATGTATAAAGCCCTCTTTTCCAGGATACTCATCTAGTGTTGCAAAGGCTCCAAAATTCTGAACTTTAATAACAGTGCCAACAACAAGATCTCCTACTTTTGGATAATCTTTTTTAATCATGATATTAAACCTTTTTTTTATTCAATTACTTCTAAAAGTTCACCTTTTATTTTTGCTTTTCCACCTGTAGGAGTAGCCAGTTTACTGCCGCATATATGGCATGAAACTGTAGTACTTGCTTTATCAAATAGCACCTGTTCATTTTCACAATCCTTACATCTAACTTTAACAAACTTACTTTCAGGTTTATTCATAAATTACTCACCTATTTCAAATTTTTTTGCTCTTAAAGTAGGTACTTGATGACTTTTTTTACATTCAGAACATGTATATTTCAATGCAATACGTCTTGTTGTTTTTTCTCGTCCTTCTGGTTTTGGCCTAGGAAATCCTCCATAACCACTTGTAGCTCGACGAAATCTTCTCTGACCACGTTTATGTTCACTAGCTTTTCTTTTTTTTACTTTTTCAACAGCGTGTAATGTATGTTTTTTACATTTTGGACAATATCTTTTGATTTTTCGTGGTATTTCCATAGTAAATTCCTTCAATATAATTTCAAAGCGAATTGGTAATAAGGAGGTAATATAAAAATTTAAGCTACCGATTGAGTTTTTGTGCAACTTTTCTTTTTATAAGCATATCGCTCATATTATCTTGTAGAGAAATTATGTCATTTTTTCTTAGATTATATTTCTTTCCATCGGTTCCGATGAACTCGGGAATGTCCTGATTTATTTTTATAATTGAATTTGGGTTTTCTTTTTTCTCTTTTATTTCGTTTTTATTCTTAGATTTTTCTGTTTTTTCAGTCACTTTGGTTTCTATTTCCTCATTTAACTTTTTAATTTCTAATGCACGATTTCGTGATTTTAATAAAAGTTCATAAACTGAATCAAATAAGATTTTTTCCTCGTCTATAATATTTTTTAGATCAGGATTTCCTCCTCTTGCCTTTGAAATTGAGGCTAATAAAATTTTTTTTTCTCTTTGTTCATATATGTTAATTCCAATTTTTTTTATATTTTCTATTTCATCACTTATCAATTTTTGTTTTTGAGATGTTTTTTCTAAATCAAGCCGTTTATTCAAATTTTTCAAATATTGCATATAAACCTGATAAAAGTCAGATTTTATTTCAGATAAAATTGGAGAATTTTTTTCTATTTCCTGAATTTTTCTAAGAGTTCTATAGTTTATTTCTTCATCCATAATTTCCTTATATTTTGAATAAATATCTATATTAAATAATATTTGCTAGTTTCTTTCCAATTAAAAAAATAGATAAAAAAAGTGGAACCTCGTTTTCCCCCTTTTCTAAATTAAATACTTGATTTTTAATTTTTATATTAAAAGATTGTTTTAATTCAACCTTAATTGGCTCATCTGACAAAACAACAGCATCTTGTAAAGGATCAAAATTGTTTAAAGTATCTAATGATAATTTTTCAACTTTAAAACCTGTTTTACCATGTAAAGATCCTGGGAGTCTAATTAAACGTTTAACATCACAGGTTACAGGTTCATCCGTTTCTCCTGCGCACATAGAAACAGCTGTTTTCCTTAATGCACTATTTAGAAAAAATTTACGAATAGTTTTTGTTTGATCCAATCTACCTTCTTTTATTCTCTCCACTCTATCCTCTGATAGATCTTCTAGTAGTTTTTCAGCATCAAATTCTTTTACGCCATATTCTTTTAATTTTTCAATCGGATTGTCGGATCTTTTTATTTCATTAATTATTTCAATTATTCCACGACTTATTCTACCTCTCCATCCGGGTTCATTTGGTGTAGGCATTTTCAGTGCCTTTCCACTTGGGTAACTCTTACCACCATATCTTTTACTCCCGGTTATTTGTTCATGAAAAATTAACGAATCCTTTATGTCCAAGCCTATTATATAATCAACAATTTCTCTTCTTTCACTACTGTCTAACCCGAATATTTTTGGGTCTTTAACATGACAATGATACCCTCTTCCTCCACTGAAATATAGTTCTATATATTTTTCTTCAAAACCAAAATCATTTAACAAAAAATCATTAACAAGTTTATAAAACTCTTTTTTCACAATTTCTAATTGTTGAACATAATTTAATTTCTCAACATTTGGTAAATGATCAGAATCTAAATCAAATATAAGCTCTGCGCCCATCCAATTTTTCTCTTGCATAGTTGGTGCATCTGGTCTTTGATAATAAGCAGATGAATAATATACATCACTTGGAGCTTTTTCTTTTAAAAAATCAGAAAAATGTTTTTTCTTTTCAAAACCAATGTGTCGCAACATCCCTTTTCCACCAAAAAATACAAATGCATATTCTCTTCTTCCAAATCTATCAGGCATTAAAATTTTATTATTTTCATAGTATTTTTTATATTCATTTCTCAAAAATTCTAATGATTTTTTTATATTAGAGAAATCATCCATGTAAAAATAATATGACTTAACACTCTATAATATTTGTTATAATAAAGGAGTATAAAGATTTATGATATACTAGTGCATATTGACTTTTATGATTAATCCTATTGAAGATGAATTGATGTCATCGTCTGTTATAAAAAATCCTAATACTTTAGATTTTGATTATATCCCAGAAATTCTTATTCATAGAGACGACCAGCTACGTTTTCTTGCTCAAATGTTTAAACCATTACTCTCTGGTGTTTCTCAAAATGTTGTTATAAAAGGACCAGTTGGTACAGGAAAAACTGTTATTGCAAAAAAATTTTGTAATTCTATAGTAAATGTAGCTAGAAAACAAGGTAAGATTATAGAGTATATTCATATAAATTGTAGAAAAAGATCTACTGATGCAATGGTTTTACTTGGTATTTTAAATCATTTTGACTCCCGTTTTCCAGACAGAGGTTTTTCTGTTCAAGAAATGTTAGAGGTTTTACGTAAACAACTTCTAAGAAGAAATGCACAACTATTAGTTGTTCTTGATGAAGTAGATGCTCTTATTAATAAAAGTGGCTCTGGTTTAATATATAGTTTAACACGTTTTTCTGATGAATCATTAACAGAAAAAATTCCTGTTTCAATCCTTTTAATTTCTCAAAAAGATGTAATTCAAACGTTTGATTCTTCATCACTTAGTACTTTTAAACGTAGTAATGTTTTGTCACTTGATAAATATACTCGTGATGAACTTTATGATATAGTTGATCAAAGAGTAAATTTAGCATTTCATATTGGAACAGTTAATAAAGATTGTATAGAATTAATTGCAGATATTTCCTCTGAATGGGGCGATGCACGTTTTGCTATTGAATTGTTATGGAAAGCAGGTATTTCTGCGGACCACCAACATGTTGATCTAGTTACACCTGAACATGTCCGGGCAGCTAAAGCAGAGACTTACTCTATTGTAACAGAATCTAAGTTAAAGAATTTGGAACATCATCAATTGTTAACATTATATGCAATTGCTAAAAGATTAAAAAAAGATGGTACTGCTTATGTAAGCACAGGTGATGCTGAAAAAACTTATAATATAACATGTGAGGAGTACAATGAAAAACCCAGGACTCATACTATGTTCTGGACATATTTAAAAGAGATTGAAAATGCAGGTTTTATCAATATTAAATTATCTGGAAAAGGTCATCTTGGTTATACTCAATTTATTTCTCTTCCTGATATTCCTGCTGAAGTAGTCAGTGATAAAATAAAAAATCTATTGGAATAGTTGTTTAGCATACATACAGTTTTTATTAAGAAAACAATGTAAGCAATTTGGTTTTTTCTTACAATACTCTTTTGAAAATTTTACAATAAGTGCATGAAGTTCATTGTAAATTTTTGTTATTTCATCCAAATTATATATTTTTAATAGTTCATTTTGAAAATAATTTTGTATATCCTCATAATTTAGTTCAGTTGAAAGTCCTATTCTTTCACAGATACGTTTTGAATATGCATCAATAACAAAAATAGGTAGATTACCTGCATATAGTAAAATCGAATCTGCAGTTTCTGCGCCGATTCCATTTAAGGATAGTAATTCTTTTCTTATTTTTCGTAATTCTCTGTTAAAAAAATTATCTAGATTACAGTTATATTCATTATTTAAATATAGTGTAATGTTTTTTAGACGTTTTGCTTTTTGATTAAAAAAACCTGAGGGTTTTATTAATTTTTTCAGATGTTTAAATTTTGTTTGTGAAATTTTTTTAATATTTAATATTTTTTCAGACTTAAGGTTCTCTAAAGCTTTTTCTACATTCGGCCAGTTTGTGTTTTGTGTTAGTATAGCTCCAACTATTATTTCACTTCTTGGATCGCTGCCATTTTTTTCATGGTATTTTTTATCAACAGGCCACCAATTTTGTTTTCCGAATTTTTTTAAGAATATTTCGTAGAGTTTTTGTGGAGTTATCTTCATTAAATACAAAAAGATAATCTTAGCTCGTCTAAAATTTTTTTCTTTTATTAAAAAAATTTGTTATAAAAACATATTAAAGAGATATTTATAATAAAAAAATCAAAAAAAGAGAGATAATTATCTCTCTTGATAATTTAATATTTCATTTCTTTTTATTTTAGTGTTGATTCTTTGTTTGCCAATATTCTTTTAACTCATTTAATGCTTGATTCAATGTTATAGTATTTTTTACATAGTTTATATGAGTTAGTTCTATTGGGAATGTTGTATTATATGGTAAATGCCATGTGTCACAAATATATGGATCAAGCAATACACCAAGGTTATTGATTTGTCCATTTGTTTCTACCCATGTGGTGAATGTTCCTACACGGGAATGATACTTATCATATACTGGCATTTCAATTATTTCCTCAATTGGGCAGGTAGTTGGGCCGCAAGGAATTGTTTTATTCCAATATTTGCATAGGTCATCCATTGTTTTGTTTAATGTTACAGTGTTGCTTACATTTCGTATGTAATCATTGTAAACAGGTATTAGTTTATTTGCTCCTCTGAAATATGTATTTCTTGCATAATCATTTATTTTTATCCCGAAGAAATACCCTGGATACTCTGTGTTCCAGCTGTTCCATGTTTTATCTACCCATCCGACAGGGTTACCATTTGCGTCAAAAACTTCTTTTCCAATTAACTCATTTGGGTTCCAAATTTTCATATTATATCCCACATCTCCTCTAGTTTGAATAGCTATATAAATAACTAATTTAAAAACTTTGCTTATAATTTTTATACAAATTTTATTGTAAAAAAATCTAAAAAAAAACAAATTATATAACTAGATTTTTTTCACCAATCTTTTATTATTATTTTTTCGATTTTTTTCAAAGAATCTTTTAATATAAGATCTAGACTAATTGGGGTAACTGAAATTTTTCCTTCACTTAATGCTTTTAAATCTGTTCCTTCTTCTAAATTTTTAAATTCTAATCTAGGTGTTTTATGAAAAATTAAACCATTTTCTTTTAAATGGAATAACTGTCCATAAGGATCTTTAAAGGGTTTAGTTATTGCAATTTCCGAGTCAAGTGTTGCTTCAAATGGAATATTAATAGAAAATAAATCTACACCTTTATCAAATTTTTTATTAATAATAATTTTTGTTAATTTTGTTGTAATTTTCGCTGCATTTTCAAAAATTACATAATTTTTTTTATCAAATAGATTAATAGTTTTTTTTATTTCTGAGGGAATTCTTAAGGAAGAAGCAATAGCAAAAACCCCCTCTATTGAAGCTTCCATTGCTGCACCAACTGTACCTGAACTAAGAATTCTAGCACTACCTATATTTGAACCTTGGTTAATCCCTGATAAAACAAGTTTTGGTTTTGTTTTAAGTAGATTATAAAATCCAACCTGCACACAATCATTAGGTGTACCATCGAGTACAAATATTTCATAATTTTCTTTTTTAATTTTTGTTAGCGTTAAATCTTTTTTTATAGTAATTGCTTTTCCTACCCAGCTTTTTTCTTCATTTGGAGTAATTGAAAAAACAGAAAAATATTTTGACAATTCATTTAGTAATGGAAAGAAACCTGCTGAATTATATCCATCATCGTTAGTTAATAGAATGTCTAGCATGCTTTTCTAGAAAAAGAAAATAGTTAATCAATTTTTCTGGAACTTATTGAGATTATTTTTATATATTATAATCATATAGACAACCTCAGATGATATCAAAAACTGGAGATAATTTTGATATAATTTTAATTACAGGTGAATATTATGATGATCATCCTTTATCACCAGCTGCTGTTGTTGCCAGAGTAATTGATGCAATTGGTTTGAATGTTGGTATAATAGAAAAACCAGAAAGTAAAGAACAATTTGTTAAACTAGGTCAACCTATACTTTGTTTTTGTGTAACATCAGGTTCAATGGATAGCATGCTGAACAACTACACTCCTTTAAAAAGAAAAAGAATAAAAGATAAATATAGAACTACAACAAAAATACCAGATAGAGCAGTAATTTTTTATTGTAATAAAATAAAAGAATATTTTAAATCAAGTAAAATTGTAATAGGTGGAATAGAGTCTTCTCTAAGAAGATTTGCACATTATGATTATTGGAATAACAATATTAGACGAAGCATTTTATTAGATTCAAGGGCTGATATTTTAGTATACGGTAATGGTGAAAAACAAATTATTGAAATAATTAATAGATTAAAACAAAAAAAAGATTTAAATGGAATAAAAGGAACATGCATATTAAATAAAGAGGTTGATTCATCTTTTGAAATTTTGCCTTCTTTTCAGGAAATAAAGGATAATCTAGAAAAATTCTGCGAAATGCAACGATTTCTTTCAAATTTTAAAAATCTAGCTCAGGAATATACAAACAATTATGTTCTTCAATACAAATATCCAAATTATACCACAAATGATTTAGATTGGATATACTCACTGGGATATACAAGAAAATTGCATCCAAAATCGTTATTGAAAATGGCAAAATTTTCAGTAGTAACCCATCGTGGTTGTATAGGTAAATGTAATTTTTGTTCTCTTTCGTTACATCAGGGAGATAAAATTGTTTCCAGGTCTGAAGAAAGTATTTTAAAGGAAATTAAAAAGCTTACAAAACATCCAGAATTTAAAGGTTATATAGATGACTTAGGAGGTCCATCTGCAAACATGTATGGTATGGATTGTAAAAACTACGATAGCTGTACTGACGATTGTTTATGTTGTCCGCATTTAGATAAAAGTCACGAAAAACTAATAAAGCTTCTTAGAAGAGCTCGTTCTATTAAAGGAGTTAAAAAAATCTTTATAAGAAGTGGTATAAGATATGATATTGCTTTTAATAATAAAAATTATATCAAAGAAATATCTGATTATCATATATCTGGTTGTTTAAAAATTTCACCAGAACATTTTTCAAAAAAAGTTACAGATTTAATGAATAAAGATAATAAAAATTTTAATGAATTTTTATCTTATTTTAATTCAATAAATAAAGAAAAAAAACAATATCTAAGATACTATTTTATGATAGGTCATCCAGGGGACGATATTAATGAAGTTT
>Ga0209536_100004332_pt1 | contig 22431 bp, 17 predicted proteins | sample DeeMarSeWOR28_12_FD_187461 | JGI IMG/M metagenome (GOLD analysis project Ga0209536, IMG submission 187461) | Marine sediment microbial communities from White Oak River estuary, North Carolina - WOR-2-8_12 (SPAdes) (version 2) | ecosystem: Environmental > Aquatic > Marine > Intertidal zone >... | reverse complement strand
TTTCCTTTGATAAGGGAAACAAATCGCAAAAAGAAATCATATTCCATGTTTGGTTACTATTCTCATTTAAATAATCAATAGTTTCTTTTACTGCCCCTTGTGTACTTCCCCAACATAAAATTGTCCTTTCTGCATCCTTTATTCCATATACTAAGGGAGCATTCATTTCCTTGTTTTCAATTTGAACTAATTTTGTAAATCGCTTTTTATATAATTCTTCCCTGATTTTCCACGTTCGTGGTAACCCACATCGATTTCCTGAGAGTGAATGGGACATTTCATCATGTTCAGCTCCAACAATAATATGTTCTGCTCCTTTAGTTGGGGGGAATGCACGAGGCGATACACCATCTTCAGTAATTTGATAGCGTTGAAAGATAGGAAATTCATCAGTAGGTTCCCTCCAGATTTTTCCACGATTTATATTAACCTCTAAATCGAATTCTTCTACACTTTCTGTTCTTTCACTTAAAGCAAAGTCCAATAAAATGATGACAGGGATTTGATAGCGATCTGCTAAATTAAATGCTCTAACTGTCTCAGAAAAGCATTCTTTTAAAGTACGCGGAGCTAATATAATGCGAGGAGACTCACCATGTGATAAATGAATCATTGAAAGAAGATCAGACTGCTCCATTTTAGTTGGAATTCCAGTGGAGGGCCCAGCTCGCATAGAATTTACTACTACGAGTGGGGTTTCAGTTGTGGCAGCATATCCAAAGAGTTCTGCCATTAGTGAAATACCTGGTCCACTAGTTGCAGTCATTGATCTAGCACCTGCAAAAGAAGCGCCAATACACATCCCGATAGCTGCAATTTCATCTTCAGCTTGACGAACAACTACTCCAAATTTTTTAGCGTTATGGGCGAGATAGGTAAGAATTGATGATGCAGGAGTAATAGGATATTGTGCAAGAAATTTTAAACCACTTGCAACCGCTCCCAGAGCAATCATATGATTTCCACTTATGACAATATGTTCTGGGGAGACTTTTCTAGCAGGTCTTAATTTGATCCTATAATTGATGTTTTCTTTAAAGTATGATTTCCCAGCAAGGATTGCTTGTTGATTTATCTGAATAGTTTGACTTTTGAATCTTTTAATCAGTATATCATTGTATAAAGACACATTGAGATCCATTAAACCAATTATTACTCCAATAGTAACCGAATTAGCTAAGATAGGATTTTTTGGATCAATTTCCTTGATGAGAGTATGTAATGGTATACCAAATGCGTGAATTTGTTTTTGAGTTAAAATGTCTTCAAATTTATTAATTGAAGTCTTATCACTATTGTAAAGTAAGAATCTTTGTTCTTTCAGATCATCTATATGAACCTCTAAAGATTGGGTGTCCATCGCTACTAATAGGTCTAGTGGCTTATCAAAATTTTCAATAGGATTACAGGAAAATTCAACCTGTTGCCAGACATGACCACCACGGATTGTGCTTTGAGTTCCAGCAAAACCAAAAACAAAAAACCCTATTTTATTAAGGAATTTTTGAAATAATAACCCTGTTGATTGTAATCCATCACCAGCAGCGCCTCCCCATCTAATAGCAAATCTAGAGAATATTTCTTTTCGCCTACTCACTTTAATTCAATTCCTTTCTAAACAAAAAGAAAAAAATCTCTTGGTTTCAAAGAGATTTTTAAGGTTCAGGAGTATAGGGAGGCAATTCACAGCGTAAAGAACTATGTTTCCGATAACCAAGCACATGGGAGGCTTGTAGAAGTTTTTGAATTTCATTGGTTCCTTCAAGAATAGTATTAGCTCGGGCATTTCTCCAATATCGTTCAACAGGAAAATCAGCACTGTATCCATATGCTCCATGTATTTGAATGGCTCTATTAGCTGCATCCAAAGCAAAATTAGTAGCCTGCCATTTAGCCATTGCAGTTTCACGAGTATTTCGGATACCCTTGTTTTTTAACCAAGCAGCTTTATATATCAATAGCTGGGAAATATCTAATCCAGCTTGCATCTCGGCAATATGCTCCTGAATCAATTCGAATTGTCCAATTTCTTGGCCAAAAGCCTTTCTCTCATGGCAGTATTTAATAGAGGCTTCTAAGCTAGCTTGTATTGATCCTACTGCGCCTGCTGCTACGGTAAATCTTCCTGAATCTAAAGCACTCATTGCTATCTTAAATCCCTCATTTTCTTCCCCAAGTCGATTTTCATGTGGTACTCTCACATTCTGAAGGATTAACTCACCAGTGTCGCCAGTTTTAACACCTAGCTTATCATGAATGGAATTTGCGGAAAATCCAGGCATTGTACGCTCAACAATAAAGGCACCAATGTTTTTGTGACCTTTTTCCTTTCCAATTCGAGCAAACACGAGAAAATTATCTGCTGTTTCTGCTAATGATATCCATATTTTATTTCCTGTAAGAATATAATCATCACCCTCACGAACAGCTCGTGTCTGTAAGGCAGCTGGATCAGATCCACAACTTGGTTCTGTAAGTCCAAAACCTGCGATTTGTTTTCCCTGTGCTTGAGGAATCAGATATTTTTTGATTTGTTCTGGTGTTCCCCATTGATAAAGAGTACAACTATTTAGAGCAGTATGAACTGACATAACCACACGTAAAGCTGTATCGACACGTTCTAATTCTTCACAAACAATAGCTAGTGCTAAATAATCAAGTCCTGCACCGCCCAGTTTCTCTGGAAAACAAACACCTAAGTATCCAAGCTCAGCCATCTTTGGAATGATCTTTGGATAAAGTGATTTGTGTTGTTTATCATATTCTCCTACAATTGGAGAAACTTCTTTTTCAACAAAATCACGTACGCTATCTCGTAACATAATATGCTCTTCAGATAAAGATAAATCAATCATTCTTAAAACCAACTATGAATATTCATCTATTCACTGATTAAAAATCAATAAAAGAAGTTTTTTTTCCTTTTTGGATATGAAGATATGTGTTGTTGTTGGTGTTGGAAAAGATGCAAATATCTAGACCAGGTTATAAATTAATTGAATGAAGGATAAAAAAAGTAAGGGATAAATTAAAAGGATGATTGGTCCTTAAAGCTCATCCCAATATCCTTTTTCAGGGCCACAAGTAGGACAATAATCGTCTTCCTCTTCCTCACAAATTGCTTTTTTTCCACAGTTACTACAGATATAGTCGGCAGGTTTTCCACAATGCATACATTTCGGTTTCGGTTTATCTGACATTCTAATCACTTCTAAAGTTAAAATGATTCAAAACTTCTATCTTTGGTAGCATTTTTTAAGGTTGGTGTAGAATAGATGAAAAATCCAAATTGATGATCGATCATATTCATTGAAATATAGAATTCCTTTTTTCAAATAATTAATTTTTGAATGAAATTATGCGGTGTTTTGTTACATTTCGGCCATTATCTGTTTGTAAAAATAATTTTTATGGCATTTTTCCGAATTTTGAATTGATTTTAAGCCAAATTAATGGAACTATTAGTATCCTAACCAGCTATTAAAAAACCCCAATCCCTGTTTAGAGAAATGATAATGATTTTAGCTGAAAAAGCAAATTTTAAAATATAATATCAATATTTTCGTTTTAATTCTATCTATTTTTAATTAAACAAATAATAAAAAAAAATAAGGAACAATATGTTTGTAGATAGAAAATCTGATCAATAAAACCGATGAAACTTAATTTGGTTGAAATTCGAGTTGACCCTTATTCTAAAGATTATATCATTGTCAATGACAGAAGAAACGACATCCCACCTGAACAAACATCGGAGATTTTCAATACTATACCAGATTGAGATGTGATTATATGCGAAAGAAGAAAAATTTTCATTTAGAATGGGAAAGTGCTGATAGTATTGAGCAAAATAAAGAAAATGGCCATATTATATCGATACCGTATGATAATATTGACCAAGCTTATTCTGAAGGTGACTCTAGTTATGTAAAATCGCTTAACGGAGAATGGCGTTTTTATTGGGCAATAAACCCTTCTAAACGTCCTCAGAAGTTTTATGAGCTTAATTTTAATGCATCAGATTGGGATAGATTAGATGTCCCTGCGAATTGGCAAATGAAAGGATATGGGATTCCGATCTATACTAATGTAAAGTACCCATATTCCGTGAGAACCAAAAAAATACCAAATATTGACCCTAATTATAATCCTGTAGGTTCATATCTTCAAAAATTTACTGTGCCATCAACTTGGTCTGAGAGAGAAGTTATTCTTCATTTTTCAGGAGTAAAATCTGCATTTTATGTCTGGGTTAATGGGACATATGTTGGATACTCTCAAGGAAGCATGACCCCTGCAGAATTTAATGTCACAAAAGTCCTCAAATGTGGAGATGAAAACGAAAATGTCATAGCAGTGGAAGTTTATCGTTGGTCTGATGGTAGTTATCTTGAAGGACAAGATATGTGGCGTCTCAGTGGTATATATCGCGATGTGATGCTTTATGCAGTATCTAAGATCAGTATAAAGGATTATTTTATCTATTCCGAGCTAGATGATTCATATAATGATGCCATACTAAATATTCATATGAAAATTACCAATTCAACCATTTTTAAATTCCAAAATCTTAAAATTGAAGTGTATATGGAAAAAACCCTTCTCATTGAAAAATATCTTGATTTAGATGCTGAAAAAACTGAGAAGGTATTATTACAGAGCAAAATAATTAAGCCAAAAAAGTGGTCAGCTGAAATACCAAATCTCTATAGAATTTTACTTGTATTAAGGGATAGAAATGGACATAATTATGATATACATGCATCAAACTTTGGTTTTAGAAAAATAGAAATTAAAGAAGCTAAATTATTAATAAATGGCTGTTCGATTAAATTAAAAGGAGTTAATCATCATGATTTTGATCCTGTATCAGGAAATGTGATTTCAAAAGAACGTCTTTTAGAGGATATTTTGATCCTGAAACAGAATAATATAAACGCAGTAAGAACTAGCCATTACCCTAAATCTAGTTTTTTCTATGATTTATGCGATAGATTCGGGATTTATGTTCTGGATGAGGCAAATGTAGAAACACATGGTTTAGGAGATATTCCTTCGATTTTTGAAAAGGCAGCAGTTGATAGAATGGTTCGGATGGTGGAATGTGATAAGAATCATCCGTGTATTATCATGTGGTCTCTTGGAAATGAATCAGGATTTAATAAGATTGTACATGGCAAGATGAAGAAAGCTACGTTATCCATTGATCAAACAAGGCCTATTCATTATGAAAGCGACCTAAATCTTGACCTATCAGATGTATTTAGTACAATGTACTCAACACCTCAAGAAGTAGAGGCTATTGGTCAATTTAAGAAAATTCCGAGAGGTTGGTTTTCTAGATTGATACCTATTCTGGGAAAAAAACTTCCACCAGCCAAATACCGTGATAAACCCTTTATTCTTTGTGAATACGCGCATGCGATGGGAAATAGCCTTGGAAATTTTCAGAAATATATGGATGTATTTGAAAAATACCCGAATTGTATAGGTGGATTCATATGGGATTTTGTAGATCAAGGAATTTTACAAAAATCGAAAGATGGTCGGGAATTTTGGGTTTATGGGGGATATTTTGGCGACAAACCTAATGATGGAAATTTCTGCATTAATGGTATTGTTAGACCAGATCGTTCCCCAAATCCTGCGTTATATGAAGTTAAAAAAGTGTATCAGAATGTTAAAGTTCATCCAATTAATATGACGGAAGGTAAAATACTTATCGTGAATAAATATTTTTTTATTACGCTAGATTATTTATTCGAAGGCTTTTGGTACATTATTGAAGATGGAAAAACTATTTTAGAGGGATATTTGTCCAACTTGGACATTCTACCACAAGAAATAAAAGAATATACTGTTAATTTTCAAACATTGTCATTTAAGCAGGATAGCGAATATTTTCTGAATTTTGAATTTAAATTGAAAGAAGATTTCATCTGGGGAAAGAAAGGCGAGATTCTTGCATGGGATCAACTTCCATTAGCACCAAAACAGATCAGAAAAGAAATTTTTATTAGCAGTCCAAATTTACCCTCTTTACAGATGAAAGAAGAGTTAGATACATTTTCCATTTCAGGATCACACTTTTCACTAGAAATTGGGAGAAAAACTGGTGCGATTGAGCGTTTTAGCTTTAATGAAAATGAAATTTTCCTCTCCGCGTTGTTTCCCAATTTCTGGAGAGCTCCAACAGATAATGAATTAGGAATCTTTATGTATCTACCGATTCTAAAGAAAATAAGGTTATTGAATCCGAAGTTCTGGAAAACTGCCACTAAAAGTCGAAAAGTAACTAAATTAGAAATAATATCTAGTAATGAAGAAATTGTGTTTGAAATAAATTATAAAATAGCTGGCGGAAAAACTAAATATCAATCAACGATTAGAATAGGGAATTCTGGTTCTATTATCGTTAAAAATAGTTTTACTCCAAAAAAGGATCTCATTAGATTTGGTATGCAAACTAGTATTCCAATGAAATATCAGAATTTTACTTGGTATGGAAGGGGACCCCATGAGGCGTATCTTGATCGATACACAGGAGCAGCTATTGGAATTCATAGAAGAACAATTAGAAATCTTCCCCATAATTATGTACGGCCCCAAGAAAATGGAAACCGCATTGACGTTCGTTGGGTAACCATCTTAGATGAATTAGGTAATGGGATAAAAATTGAGGATATTGGTGGAACCCTCTTGAATTTCAGCGCTTGGCCATACTCAATGGATGACTTAGAAAAAGCAAAATATATTCATGAATTACCCCAAAGAGAATATATCACATTAAATATTGATTTGAAGCAAAGAGGAGTAGGAGGAGATTTACCAGCACTTGCTCTATTGCATGACGAATTTAAGCTAAAGAAAAATCAAAAATATGAATATTCATTTATGATTTCTCCTCAAGTGACTTCAAAGTAGTAGCCTCTGGAAGATCTAGGAAATCAAGTAATTGATCTAGTTTAAACTCTGATTTTTGAAGTGCTAACTGCCAAGTGTTAAAAACTGCTATAATTTCTTTAATTCTAGGATTATCCATATTTTCAATTTTATATATAGATATACGATTAATTAGGGCAATAATAACAAGAAATTTTATCAAAAATTCGAAATTCTCTTGATTAAACCATAGGTTCTCTTGATATCGGTTCAATTGAATTATAGATTGTACTTCTGGATCTCTCAATATTTCAATTAAGCTGGTTGATTGAGAATTCTTTTCCCAGTTTTGATGTGAGATTAATACTTTTACAAGACTACTTGGATTTTGTATTACCAATCTTTTTGGAGCTTTTGGAAGATTTATTATGATTTCATTCATTGTTCTTCCTAATAACCATTCATCAACCCATGTATGACTGTAAATGATATATTCAGGGTCTTTTGTCTTAATTTTACCCAAGAGATGTGTATAAAGCCAAGCTAGGATGATTCCAAGGTCATCTACTGTCAATGTCCTCAATATCTCTATAGGATTTTCTTTCCTACTAAAGAGGAGTAATTTAGCTAGACTAGTTTGCTTTTCTTTTAATTCATCTACTAACAAATTGATCTCTTTTTGCTCTCCTGAATAGTTATTTACCTCTTTGATAAATATAATCAACTCATCTTTTCTTTTTTTTATGATTTTATTAAAGTTTGATACGGTTTTTGCTTCAGATAAGAGGTTTAAAACTTTTTTATCTAATAATTTACGGAAAACAGAAAGTAAAGGTTCGTAGATCAGGAATTGCTTAGCTTCTTCAATATTTGGAACCCCACGTCCTCCTAAATAATCATGCAAAATATGTAAATGGTTCCATTCGTTATCTGGTATTTCTCTTAAATCAATTAAAGCTTGTGCCTTATAAGAACCTAGTATAATCTCCAAACCATCATTGAAAAGCTTTTCAGAGTTTCTAATATATTCTAAACCTGTAAATTGATCACGAAATATTAAATAATGGTTTGAATTACTAGATAATTTTAATCCGTATCCCAATGACCGTTGAACTAGCTTTTCTTTATTACGATCATAAAATGCTGCTGAATTTTTTATCCAACCTGATGTTCCTTGGTGATTATTATTATAGATGATTAATGACCGTTCTTTATCTGTTCCATTTGAAAAACAAAACACATTTTCATCAACATAGCCTGCTTTGGTAAAAAAATCATACAGAAAAAAGTTTTTTACTCCTGAATACAAGTATCTTCGTTTTAATAAGGGAAAAATGACTTTTTCATGATATTGATAAAATCCCCAATCAATCTCTTCATTCCAATAGGATCTTCGATATTCCATTCCATATTTCTCAGCCCACCCTTCAATTTGACCATGTCCGATCATAGGAAGTCCAGGAAAAGTCGCAAGAAGAAGACAAATTCCGAAGTACTTATCCCCTTTTCCAAACTGATTAACTGCAGTATCTTCATCAGGATTATTCATAAAGTTTACAAATCTCTTTAATATTTCAGGATCATATTCTAAAGTATTTTTAATTACTGAACGATATTTAGCATTATCTTCATCACGAAGCATATTCATAAAAGCACTGTTATAAACACGGTGCATACCTAAGGTTCGGACAAAAAAACCTTCTAATAGCCAAAATGCTTCCGCTAATAGAAGTGTCTCTGGTTTTTCTTTTTTGACACGATCGACAACTTCCCGCCAAAATTCCTGAGGCATCCTTTGCATAAACTCTTCATGTGAAATTCCCAATCCAGCTCGTGATGGAATATCTCCTCCACTTCCAGGAGGTGGGAACCATAATCGTTGAAAATGCTTTCGTGTTAATGTCATAGCTGCATCAAAACGAATGATAGAAAATTTATGTGCAACGTGTAATATTGTTTTAATTACTGCTTCCCGAACTTCAGGTAATAGATAGTTTAATTGTGCAGTATCATTCCAAGGCATGCTAGTTCCATCATTTCCATGATATATATATCTAGTATCTCCTGTTCGGTAGCCTACGCGCTTAAAGGTTACTGCAGCATCGGTCCGATTAAAATAGCGATCTTCTAAGAAAATCCCAATATTTGGATCTTGACTTAAACTTGCTCCAGTATACTGATAGGAAGGGAATGGGGGGTATTCTAGAGAAATATACCAATCAGGGTGTTCTCTGACCCATTTAGAGTCAATTCCCGTATGATTGGGAACCATATCTGACGCTAACCGTATATTGTACTTTAAAGCCTTTTGTTTTAATTGTAAAAAGCTATTTTCTCCTCCAAGATCGTAGGCAATAATATAATCATATAAACTATACGCTGAAGCTTCAGCTTCTGGATTTCCGCACCATTGCTTTACAAGTTTTGAAGCAGGACTTCTTTCCCACAACCCAATTAACCATAAAGCATTAATTCCCCATCTACTTAGCTGAGCAAGCTCTTCTTCAGGTATCTGGTCAAGGCTTCGAAATTCTCTTCCATGTTTTTTAGAAAGCTGATATAACCAAACATATGCATTTTTAGCTATCATTACTACATTTGGCATCCAATCAGCATCAGGTGTATAATTTTCTTCTAATCCATCATATTCATAAACCTGTGCTAATCCAGACCCTAAACCACGTAATTTTTCTTCTTCTGCGAATAAATCTAATGCAGAAAGAATCTTATAATATAACGGACCTAAGATTGACGCCCATTCTTTAGCTATATATTCCAGTTGGGCTTTAATTGAATGAGGATATTCTTTCAATGGATCTCGAAGCATTTTAAAGAAATTTTCATTTTTTGGTCCAAATGGTTTATTCTTTAAAAAAAATTTTTCAATTTCTGAGATTATTTTCCCATAATCTGATATTTTCTTTAGCTCTTCATCCTCAAAAAGTTCTCTATGCTTATTTAAAGCTGGATTGTTGTTCTCCAACCATATATGAATTAGTTCTTCTATAATAATTTCCCTATTCGGAATATCTTTCGTTGTGCTTTCGAGATAGGATTCAGGGGAGGATTTTTGAAAATAAATAATTGGAGGAGGAAATGTCATAACAACTGTATTTATGGCTTTATCAACTTCATTCTTGCCTATCGCTTCATTAAGAAATTCTGATATTTCTTTGTATAAATTTGGAACAATTTCCTTTTGATATTTCTCAAAAAGATAATGTGAAATCTCATTTAATAGAGATATTCCGTTAATCTCGGATGCACGAGCAGCTATTTCAGGAAAATGTAACAAATCTCTTTTTTTGTTAAGAGATTCAACGAAAAGCCGAACATGATAAGTAGATGGAAATGTGACATATCCTTCATCAGTACTAAAGAACTTCTCTTCAAAACGATACTTTTCTAGGGCATTACGACTCAATCGCACGAGGAAAAATCACATCCAGGTTTAAATCTAGAAGGAGAAAGTAATAATTTGTAGTTTTTCCTTAAATTATATATGAATAGCACTATTACATTGTTATCAATTCTTATATAAATCACCTAGATTAATTATCAAGAAAAACCTGAAAAATCACTTCATTGTAAAGATCGAGGAATATTAAATTTAAAACATTATACTATTTTTCTACGAACTATTCAGACTTTTAGATTGGAAATGAGGAGAATCATTGTGAAAAAGACTTCTCCCTTAAGTATTACCACAAAAGATTTAGGAAAAATATATACTCCTTTAATATTAGCACACTTCATATCTCCTCGTACAATTATGCATTTTCTCTTTTCACAGTTGAATAAAGAATTTCCTTCTGAAGAATTTGCTTCAGAAAACTTTCTAAACATGTTTGACCACTTTACTGAGAGAGATTTACAAAGAGTTTACCAGATACTAAGAGAAATTAAGATCATTGATCCAGCTGTCGGTTCAGGGAACCTTTTATTGGAATCTTATAATTTTTTAATCTCAATTTTTGAATATCTAAAAGTTATAGGAATAGAAGAAAGGAATAAACTTCAAATACATCAGGATATCGTTCAAAATAACTTATTTGGAGTTGATATATCTAAAACAGCAATAAATAATTGTAAAGAGAGTTTTTTAACTATTTTACCATTTAGTAATCGAAATGAGAATATAAAATTTAATTTATACCATGGTGATGCACTAGTTAGTCATATAGATTTTCTGACCTCTGACTCAAATATTACAAATATAGTATTTAATTGGAAGGAAAAATTCCCCAAGATTATGAAAAAGGGTGGATTTGATGTTTGTGTCGTAAATCCTCCTTGGAACATTCATAAACCTTTAGAAAAAGAATTTTTTTCTAAATTTGATGAGCAATTATCAAAATATAATGTGGATAAGCAAGAAGCCCGAAAAATCATTAAGAAGTTACTTAATGATCCTAAAATTAAAGAAGCATGGATATTTCATCAAGAGTCAATATCTCAGCGGGCGAAATGGTTTAAGAAGAATTTTCATTATCAGTCTAGTAGGATCCAAATAGCAAGAAGAAAAAAGAATATAAGTGGAGATTTGAATCTTTATAAGTTGTTTGTGGAGAGAGTTTATAATATTTTAAACACGAATGGTTTCTGTGGGATGATAGTACCTTCAGGTATTCATACTGATGCAGGTACAAAAGGATTAAGAGAATTAATTTTTGACCAGGGAGTAGTAAAAGAACTTATATCATTTGAGAACAAACAAGGTATCTTTCCTTCGATACATAGATCATTCAAGTTTGATACGATTATCTATCAAAAAACAGGACAAACTTCCATCTTCCTAGCAGCTTTTATGCAATTAAAAGTTGATTCAAACGATATTTTCTCTTCTATTTTGCATTTAGATTGGAATCAACTCAAGACATATTCACCATCCTCTTGGTCAATAATGGAGTTTAGATCAGCAAAAGATATAGAAATCACTAAAAAAATGTATATGTTTCCTCCTTTAAGTAAAGATAGCCCCAATTCATGGAAATTTCGATTAACGAGAGAATTAGATATAACAATTAATAATAATCTCTTTAATCAAGAAAGCAAGGGATATAGAATCTATGAAGGGAAAATGATTGAACAATATAACAATAACTTTGCTAAACCTCGATATTGGATCACTAATAATGATATACCAGAAAGAATTTCCAAAAAGTATGGCTATTCTGAACCTAAATTAGCGTTTCGATCAATTGCTGCAAGTACAAATAGAAGAACCATGATAGCAACAATTTTACCTAGCGATGTAGTATGTGCAAACAGCCTAACATTAATAAAGAGTTATAATAATGAGGGAATTCGCATAATTGAGGAAGAGGAGTTGTTTTACCTATGTGGGATCTTTAATAGTTTTATTTTTGATTATTTATTACGCTTAAAAGTCACTACAAATATAAATATGTTTTTTATTTACGATATGCCTGTTCCGAGAGCTTCTAGAATTAATAAAGAGTATTTAAATATCATAGAAGATGTCAAACAAATTTTAATCTTGAATAATGACATTAAACAAGAAAAGAATGATGAAATTAAAGATCAAATAACCAAATTAATATCTAACATTGAACTAAATGTTTCAAAGTTGTATGGATTAGATAATGAGGAGCTTAATTATATTCTTGAAACTTTCCAAAGAAATAATTCAGATTCAAACCAAGCGTTAACATTGATTAAGAAAATTTTATCAGAATGTGATCGAAGTGAATAGCAATGAAATCTGCCTATAAACATTTATTAGAAAAGTATAAAGAAATTTATACAATTTCTAGTATCTCCTCCCTCCTTTATTGGGATATGAATACATATATGCCGTCTTCAGCATTAGAGCATCGAACAAATCAGTTTAACTGGTTACAACAAGCTATACATAAAAAATGGACATCAGAAAAGATGATTTCACTCATCAATCAATGTGAAAAAGATTCTACACTAAATACTGTTGAAAAAAGAAACGTTAATCTTTTAAGACGAGCAGTTGAAGAAAAAAATGCCTTACCAATAGAGTTAGTCGGACAACTAGCCATTCAAAGTAATAAAACACTAGAAATATGGAAAATTGCCAAGAAAAAAAATGATTTTTCTGTGGTCCAATCAGATCTTAAAAAATTATTTGAGCTAGAGGTTGAAAAAGCTACCTTATTAGCTGAAGCAAAAGGTTTATCAGATCCATATGAAGCATTAGTGGGTATTCGTGATCCTGGATTTACTATTGGGAGATTAAATAATTTTTTTAATGAAGCGAAGAAATTTCTAGTCCCATTCGTTGAAAAATGTACGAAATCAGAAAAACAACCTGATAAAGCGTTTTTAACACGCTTTATCTCACGACATAAGCAAGAAAATGTAGTAAATGAATTGGTTAAATTTTTGGAGTATGATTTTCAAGCTGGTCGGGTGGATGAAGTTGAACACCCTCTAACGATTTCTTGTGGCCCAAAGGATGTCAGATTGACTGTAAAATATAAGGAAAATGAGGTAATGAAGGCTTTACTAGCTGGATCCCATGAGTGTGGCCATTCTTTGCATGCTCAACAACGGAATCCTGAATGGATTGGTCAACCAGTTAATGGATATACTGGCCCTTCGTTCGGTGAATCACAATCAAGAATAGTAGAAAATCACATAACTCTTTCCCCAGAATTTTGGAATTATTATTATTCTAAGTTTCAAAGTCAAACAGGAGAGTTTTATGATATAAATCAGGAAGTATTTTATTTTGCGATCAATGCAACCCAACCTGGACCAAATCGTATCGGAAGTGATGAATTAACCTATGCCTTGCATATAATTATACGATTTGAGCTTGAACGAGAATTGTATGCTGGTCAACTTTCTATTACTGACCTACCTCAAGAATGGAATAAGAAATATGACCAATATTTAGGAATTAAAGTGGAAACAGATACTCAAGGTGTGATGCAAGATTTGCATTGGTATAGTCAATACTGGGGGTATTTTTATGGTTATGCAATGGGAGATATCATTGGTGCGCAGTTAATTAACCGAGGTTTATCGAAAAATATCCCTGAGTGGCGTGAGAATTTAAATTTTGGAAAATTTTCACCAATCCGTGAATGGTTAGCTAATAACATTCATTCTAAAGGAGCTCTCTATGATGGATTGGATATGGTTAAAGAGATAACAGGAGAACCTTTAACGGTGAAATATTTTATTGATTATTTAGAGAATAAATATTCAGAATTATATGAGCTCTAATAAACATGGAATGGAATAATATTTGATTATTGAGAATCGGTCTTTCCGAAATAAACATTATATCTTCACTTCTCGACGAAAAGCGGGATCATTATTAGGTCCATATGTAGGATTAGAACCGTTTGATCTTCTGCTTCTAATTCCAAACGGGGGCATACCAGTAGGCCTAGGGATTGTGGAATTTCCATTAGTACCTAGAACAAAAATTGATCTCTTGATAGTGAGAAAAATCCAGATTCCAGGGAACACCGAGGCAGGTATGGGGGCAATAACACCTGATGGCCAAGTATTTCTAAATGATATGTTATTAGATAGACTAACAATTTCAAGTCATCAGCTAGAAACTCAGATTGAAAGAACAAAATATGAAATCGAGAAAAAGAGGAGAGAATTTATAGGAACAAGCCATAAATTAGAGGTGTATGGCAAAAATATCCTTATTGTAGATGATGGAGTTGCTAGTGGATTTTCAGTTTTAGCAGCTTCTTTGTGGTTACGACAACTTGGAGCGGAGACTATTATTCTTGCAGTACCCACCGCACCAATGAGTTCTCTTAAAAGACTAGAAAAGGTATTAGATAAAATAATATGTCTGAATATTCGTGAGAAATTCCCTTTTGCTGTAGCAGACGCTTATACTGATTGGTATGATGTTTCAAATTCAGAAATAAAAGATTATTTTTCATTGTTAAAAGATTTTCAACCTTTATCAAGATGAAAGTAGCATTAAAGAGGCTGCTTGGCTGTTATTGGCTTAATTCATGAAATAATTGGTGGATTTTTCTCTATATGATTCTGAGCTTCATAAATATCAAAGCTAAATTATAATAGATGGTTTTTTAAAAAGAGATAGGGCACTACTCTTTTACTAGAAATTTTGATGGATACTCAATTTAGGTGATAATAATGGGATTCATTGCTCCACTTGGTAGTGAAGGGTTCTTACCCCTAATTTGGAACGCCTTCATTGGAATAATTGTCGCTTTAGTTTATGTAAAAGGGATTATTGCCCTTATGGAGAGATTAGTTGATAATAAAACATTATCTTCCGATCTTTCAAGAAAAATTATTCATATTGCCGCTGGATCATTTATCTGGGTATGGCTTTTCCTTGATACTTCAGATGGATTCTCCTATTTATTGAATATTACTGTTCCATTCCTTTTCTTTTGCACTTTCCTATATAAAGGTTTTAGAGGATCCCCTGATGATCCAGATGTAAAAACAATGAGTCGGACTGGAGATCCACGCGAACTATTACGTGGTACACTTTATTTTACTATTGTTATGATAATTGCTGGAACTGTACTCTTTGGGACTTATGCTGGAATGTTAATGATGGCTATAGTTGGTTGGGGTGATGGTATTGCTCCTTATTTTGGGAAGAGATTCGGGAAGAGAAAATATAAAACTCTCGGTCGTGAAAAATCGCTTGAAGGATCCTTTGGAGTTTTTTTATTTTCAATCATTGGCTCTATATTGTTCTTAAGTCTTTTGGGTGTACTAGGCAGCGATGTGAATCCAGATCTTGCTGTTTTAAAGGATCCAGGTGTTGGGCTTGAAATTATTCTACTAGTTATTCTACTCTTAGCCATAGTTACGACTATCATAGAAGCATTGTCACCGGCTGATATTGATAATCTTCTTATCCCTATATCCACCATCATTACATTGATAGTTGTTGATATCATTCTTGGATCATCGTTTATTTTAGGGGCAATGCTGAGGTTCTTTTGACTACTCACATTTCCCTTTATACTTTTTTTATCACTAAATTTTAAAAGAAATGAGGTCTTTAAGGGATAAAGAAGCTAGTAACCTTTAATAACCCCCATGATTCAGTGATTAATCGATGAAAATTCCTGTTCCTTTCTCATTTGTAGAGTTTACCCAGTTTTCGGTCAGAAAACGCAGGAATATTTTATTATTATATGTAACTGAAAGATCCCTTAAAGTCTTGTGGGAACAGTATTTTGAGAGTAAGGAGTCGTATTCGGAGGAGGTTCATTCAAAATTAGCTGGGATTCTTTATTTATCAATTGCTAAAGAAATATTTGAATTCAAAGAACCTTTACATAGTAAAATAATTGATTTGCCCTATATCGATGAATCAAGCTTATTTGATGAACATACCAACGTCGAATTAGTGAATAAAGAACAAGTACAAAATGCGTGGATTGAAACACTTCCTTTTCGAACAGCAATACCTTTTGAAATCGAATTTTTTCCTAATGGTCCTAGCTTGAGTGAAAATTCGTTTTCTTGGCAGATAAAAATTCCTGATGCAATAGATCTTTATTATCTACCTCTAAAAAAGAAAGAAATGAGGACACTGAATCTAATCTTCCAAGCAATAGAGACAGAATAAAAGAAATATATGAACTAAACTAATTCTTATTTAATTTTCTGTAATCTCATTGTACTGAGGATTTTTCATGCCACAAGATTTAATTTTAAAAGTCTTTCAAAAATCCTTTAATTGAGGTTTCTTTTTTGGATCAAAATCAAAAAAATGCATTGGTATCATTAATTAGTGGTTTAGGAGTAATTTTTCTCCTTATTGGAATTTTTACCAATTATTATGACTTTGGGGTCGGATTAATTCTAGGGATGGTTTGTTGGATCTTTTCTGGAGCATTAAGTACGTATTTGCAAACAAATAAAAGACGGCATTCTCTTCCTTTAACCCGAAATTACGCTAGAAACTCTTATCCACTTCAAGACGATTCAAAGATAGGTTTTGAGTCTAAGAAAAGTATAGATTACCGAACAAATTCATTTTGTAGAGTATGCGGAACACAAAATGAGAAAGACTCAGTTTTTTGTACTCAATGTGGTTCAGAGCTTGCTAAATGATCTTTTTGCTTTACTACTTGATTCTTAGAACTTGATCTTTTTATAAATAGAATGGTTAAACTCATGTACGCTAAATAACTAATTACTTCTATTAGTGAGGGATTATCATTCCAACCAAATAGACCTGCTAATAATCCTCCTATCATACTTTTTTCAAATTGACCTAAATAATTCGGATCATAATTCCAACCAAAAAGGAACTTAAGGATATCACCGGGTAATATATCATTAATATTCCATAGTTCACTCCAAATGATTAAAGTAGAAAGAGGGGATCCAGTATGTTCAAGGAACTCAAAAATTTCATGTAAACCATGAGCTATTAGGCCCGCAGCAAAAATTATAAGAATAACGCTTGTATAATTAAAGAATTTCTTCAGATTTAGACGATATGTCTGCTTGAATAAAAAGAACGCTAAAATAGAAGAAATTAAGATTCCTAAAATAAGTCCAATCAATATTGTGAGTATCGTAGGGATTATTCCCAGAATATCAAAATTTCCTAAATAATTTGAGTACAGGAGTAGGACTAGTTCAGCTCCTTCTCTTGCGACAGAGAAAAAAACAAGTGAAAATATACCTACTCGCTGCTTCTTTGATAATAAAATTCTTTGAATCCTCTCTTCAAAATCTGTTTTAATATATCTCCCTTGTCGAGCCATCCAAAAAACCATCCAAGTTAGAATGACAGCGGCAATAAACATCACTATTCCTTCAAATAGCTCTTGATATTCATCTAATCCAGAAAAAAACGCTAAAAAAATAATTGCTAATAGAATACTAGTTAAAATTGCGCTTAAAATTCCATATAATACATCTCTTTTCATTTCTTTATGATCAATAACATTCAAATATCCCAATACAATACCAATTATTAAAGCAGCTTCTAATATTTCTCTGAGAGAAGTAACTAAACTAAAAATTAAAATAGGAACTAAATCCACGGACATATCTGCACCATTTTAAACTAAACAATTAAAAAGTGATTCTTGCATTCTATTGTAACTTCTATTATTAAAAATTATGAATTCTCTTCAGAGTTGTTCATTGTTTTAATTGTGGAATTAATATTGCATTATGTGTTATTTTTGTACTCTTATTAGAATACGCCATTTATCAGAATCCAAAATATCCTCATTAGAAAGAAGCTCTTGTTTTAAATTTTCAACTGCCAACAAAATATCTTTTCGAGATATTGATTCAGCCGAGGTACCTATAAATTCAATAATTTGACCTAGTTCTGCTCTTTTAATAGCTCGTCGTGTTTCTATGAGTGGAATAGGACAGATCAATCCAGTAATATCCACAGTTTCATCAGCTATTAAACCAGACAATATAGTTAATCCACCAGTTCATCCATTGATCGACCATTTTTTTTCAGATAATCTTCCATAGCTCTATGTAAAGCGTCAACAGCTAAGTTAGAACAGTGCATTTTTTGTTTAGGTAAACCGCCTAATTCCTCTGCTATCTGCTTTTTTGTTAATTTATAGGCTTCTTTAAGTGTTTTTCCTTTGGTCATCATTGTTGTCTTTGAGCTCGTTGCAATAGCTGCTACACAACCGAAAGTTTTTACTTTAATATCCTCAATTACATCGGATTCAGGATTAACCTTAAGATAAATCCACATAATATCTCCACACACAGGATTGCCTATCTTACCTACCCCATCAGGATTTTCTATTTCTCCCATGTTTTGTGGGTTCATAAATAGGTCTATAACTTCTTTTGAATATAGATGTGCCATCTCAATCATGCTCTTCTATTTCATGGTGATGATCATGTTCATCATGTATTTTTCCGCTTGCTTTCATCTCAAAATATTCTTTCATAAATTCTTCATCAACAGGACTCATTTCTCTAAGTCGTTTAATGACCTTTGCCAATTCAGGAATAAATGCATCAATTTCTTCCTTTGTATTGTATTTACTTAAACCAATCCGTACACTTCCATGACTTATCTCTGTTGGTAATCCAATCGCTGTAAGAACATGACTAGCTTCGAGTCGTTTCGAGGAACAAGCACTACCTGTTGCAATCATAAATCCTAGCATATCTAGATGAAGTAAGATTGATTCTCCTTCAACATAATTAAATACAAGGGAGAGATGGTTTGGTAATCTTTTTGTTCTATCTATTGCTCCTGTAAGCTGAAAATTGGAAAGATTATTACTTAATTTTTCCCATAAATAATCTCTAAGTTCTTGTGTACGTTTGTTGACTTCTGGTGTATATTCAGATACAGCTGTAGCAAAGCCTACTATTCCTGGGATATTTTCTGTTCCTCCACGTTTTTGGTTTTCTTGGAGACCTCCATCCATTAAGCGAACCATTTTTACTTTTTTTCCGATTTTTAATGCTCCTACTCCTTTTGGTCCATGGATCAAATGACTTGTTATTGTCACTAAATCTGGTTTTGAACCATCTAGAGGAACTTTGCAAAGACTATAGGATGCTTCAACATGAATTAAAGAATTAGATTTATGACAAAGAGTAATTATGTCCTCAAGATCTTCAACGGTCCCAATTTCTTGATTACCATGAGGGATAGAGACAATCAGCGGATTTTTCGCTAATAATTCATTTAAGTGATTCCTATCGATGAAACCTTCTGAATCTACCTTTATTAAATCGTATTCAAAGTCGAAATACTTCTTCAATGATTCTAAACTGTCTAAAACCGAGAAGTGAGAAACACTGGAGGCGACTATATACCTGTTTTTACTATTAAGGTTTGCAAATGCAATCCCTTTTATCGCTAAATTGTTAGACTCTGTTTGACCGCTTGTGAAAATGATTTCATTAGGATCAACCTGAAGTTTCATTGCTATAGTTGTACGTGCTTCATCAAGGGCCTCTTTAGCCTCAATACCAGCTGAAATGCCATATTCACTTCCTGGTGGGGAAACTATATCTGTAAAATATGGCATCATTGCTTTTATAACTGTTTCCGAAACTTTGGAGCTGGAATTATTATCTAGAAATACTTTCAAAGATCATACCTTCAAATAATCTTAACAATAGTTGAGTTAAAAAATCTACTACTAACGCTATTCGCAGAACATTATTCATTGAAGAAGAATAAAATATGTTTCCTGATGCATTATAAGGCTATATTAAATACGTATAATAAACCAAATGAGGGAGTTATCTTTATAGAAAAATTAGATTCAAATAAAAGTCGAATTAGGCAGATACAGAAGCTTACCACCCCTTCTTAGAATTTTATCATCAAATTTTTAAGAATTGTTTTCTTTCTTCAGTAAAGCATCGCGGACTACATTTAATTCAGTGTATAAAGCTGCACGATTTAACCTTTGAACTGGTGATAATAAAATTAACCAATGAGTAGGGATTCTTACTCCAGAAATCCATACATCTTCAAAATCAATCTCACAAGAAGCTCCATTGACTGGCTCACAAAGATAATTCATTTCCCGGAAGATTTTAGTGACCTTATGAAGGGGTAAATTAACAAGTGGGTCAACAATACTTGTAAAAACCGGTTGAAAATAGTGATTTTCATATACAATAAAATTTCTTATTTTTGAATAATTCATGACTTTCAAAATTTTGCGGAGTCCATCAACATCGATACCTACCATTAAATCATACATTTCGTCCACAATGTCATGAAATACTTCAAAATCACTACGAGCAAACAAGGTTCCAGAGGTTAGTTCAAATGAAAACATTAATTCAAATTTTAGTATTACCTCGCGTAGGAACTCGTACTGAATAGGATCATATTCTGCCTCGGAAGTTGTTAAGATACCATATGTTAACATTCCTTCGTACAATAGGAGTGTAAATCCCACGTGTCGAATAGCTGTAATTGTTTGCCCTTGAGTTTCCTTAAGTGTATTGATAGCTGCACTCATAAGACTTGCATGAATATCCTGATCTCTAATTCCTGTATTAACTTCATATAACCAACCACTGACAAATTCATGGGAAAGTAATAAAAATCCGGGTTTAGAGATGATATCAAGGCCAAACGTAGCTAATCCACTCGATGAATATTTTGAAATTGAGATTTATTCTCAATTAATTTCTATCCTTATAGTTAAAAAAACTACTCAAATTATTTTACTAAATATTACCCCCATCTCATATTTGTATTACCTAACTATTCTTAAGACAAATTCACTAATTATTTGTGTATAATTTTTCTAGAGATTATGTACAGGCAGAGTAATCCTAATAGAGATTGAAGAAATGGACTTGTGGTAGGGAAAGTTGATTGGGTGGAACTAATTAAAAAGGAACCTTTGGATTCTAAAGTGGAATTAGTAGTCATATTTGATGATGAGTGTTCATATATCAGCTTGTAGATGTTCCCATCAAATGCACAAAGATACAATTCATTTGATTCATCTAAACCAAATGAAGCAATATTTAACTGAGTATCAATTAGAATATAATTTTCGATTCCATCTCTAAATTTTAAAGCCCAAATATCTCCTGATACAAAATCTGTATAAAGATAATATCCGAAGAGAATTGAGAGTTCCAATCCTCGATATACAAATCCACCTGTTATAGAGGCTCCTATGTCATGTCCATAAGCAAAGATAGGATCATTTAAGTCAGAACGGTTACAATCAACTGAAGGGTTATAGCATTCAAATCCTTCTGTAACCCTCCATCCATAATTTTTCCCATTTTCAATAATATTAATTTCTTCCCACTTATTTTGTCCAACATCTGCTGCCCATAAGGTTCCTAAAAGAGAATCAAAGCTAAACCGCCAAGGATTCCTAAAACCATATGCAAATATTTCTTCTCTATATCCTAATAAATTCCCATAAAAAGGATTATCTGGAGGAATGGTATAATTAGTAGTTAATGTCTTAGAGTTCACATCCAATCGTAATACTGATCCTAGTAATGTTGAACGATTTTGACCATGATTATATGGATCTCCTCCACTTCCACCATCTCCCAAAGCTATATATAAATATCCATCTGGACCAAAAGCGATTTGTCCTCCATTATGATTACTAAATGGTTGACTCACTTCCAAAATTATCATCTCTGAACTATAATTTACGGATTGAGAGCCCAAAAGATCAAAACGAGAAATTATAGTTCTTCTAGGGTTATCAGCAGTATAATCTACGAAAAATTGCCCATTTGATAAAAATTGAGGATGAAATGCAAGTCCAAGAAGGCCCTGTTCCCCTCCGAAAAGGACTTTATCACGTAAATCGATAAAAGTCTCTTTATTTAACATATTATACTGATTTTTAAATCTTAATATTAATCCTTCTTGCTCAATAACGTATAAATAATCTGTTTTGTCGGAATAAAGCCCTACAGGCTTCGAGAAGCTAAGGTTGGGAAATGCGCTCCTAAGTTCAAACTTAACTGAAGGCAGATATTCACCTTTAAGCTGAAATTGTGAAGTTTGAGAAAGTAAAATAACAGAAAATAGGGAAATTCCTAGTAAAATAACTAAATAAAAAT
>Ga0209536_100004331_pt1 | contig 22435 bp, 17 predicted proteins | sample DeeMarSeWOR28_12_FD_187461 | JGI IMG/M metagenome (GOLD analysis project Ga0209536, IMG submission 187461) | Marine sediment microbial communities from White Oak River estuary, North Carolina - WOR-2-8_12 (SPAdes) (version 2) | ecosystem: Environmental > Aquatic > Marine > Intertidal zone >... | reverse complement strand
TGAATTATGCATATTAAATTCCAGGGATAAAATCAAACAAGAAGTTTTTGAATCGTTAGTAAAGAAATTTGATAGCTTGGTAGAACTACATAAAAAATCTTTCGATGCATTGAAAGCCAACAAAGTGGAATTAGGCTGGGAAATATTTAACGTAGCGCAGCGCCAGGGAACACAGATCTATTATAAGATTGGGCAAGCAAAAGGTCCCATGCAGAATTATGGAAAAAAAAGGTTTGAAGGGAGGGCGCTCAGGATATTAACTGAAGGACAGCATAAGTTGAATGGATGGCGAAAAGAAGTGGTCACTGGTCTATTGGAGAAGAACGGAAAGCTAAAGAAGAAACCTGGCTTAGGTGAAGTTATTCAAGCGCAACACTTGCTTTCTGAGAATTTCACCAATGTATATCGTCGGCTTAGTATCCTAAGTTCAGAAATTCTTTACCTGGAAATAATAGCCATTCTAGCGGTTCTCGCCTGGATACCCTTGCTGTTTTTCAAGCCCTGTCTTGGTACCAAAGACGCGGTTGTATTCTCACCCTTTCTTACGCTCTCCTCATTGCTTTTTGGTATTCTGGGAGCATGTATCAGTGGAATTTTTCGGTTAGAAAATAGATCCACTCAACAGAAAATTCCAAAACAATTAGAGTTCAAGGTTTATACGATTGCTCGTCCCCTGGTCGGTGCTGTATCCGCTCTGGCAGTGGTGATATTTGTCCTGGCGGGAATTCTAAATATTGGTTCACAAACACCGGGTCTGTATCTAGCTGCGGCCTTTATTGCCGGTTTCTCAGAAAGGTTCCTTGAAGTTGGGGTAGGGAAATTAAGAGGGGATTCAAGCGAAAATAAGGAATGATACCCTGTCAATATTTAGGGTGAATGCAGTGACACGCACTGGTTCGGGTACAGGTGGCAAGAACAGAGATATCCTATCAGAGTTTGCTCGCCCAGAGCCAGTGGGTTGAGCGAGGCGCTCAGGAGCTAGCCCCCTCCCGGCCTACCGCTCCGCTACGCTTCGGGTACGATGTCCCCCAAATACCAACCCCGTCAAAGTACGACGGGGCAAGCGAGCGGGATTTGGGGGAGGAGAATACTAAGTATTTATGAAAACCAAAATTTCAATTCAACATAGAGTTATCTTTCCCCCATTACCCCCCTTTCATCCCCCCATTTTCGCGCAGCTCAGCGAAAATGGGGGGACAGAGGGGGGTCGGGGTGCAAATGGGGGAACTGGAAGGGGGCAAAATGCCGCGCCCTAACAGAAGTAATCCCAAAACTAGGCATAAAGCCATCGAACTAAGAAGAGAACTCACGCCTGCTGACCCCGCAAAGGACGCCCCCGACAACCACCTTCGGGTGCAAAGCGGGGCAGGCGCAAGCTATGGGCACATATACGAAATGACCAATTAGGCGTCAACTTCCGCCGACAGCATGCCATCGGCAACTACATTCCTGATTTTGTCTGCGTCCAAAAGAAACTCATTATTGAACTGGATGGAAGTCAGCATTTGGAGCAAGAAGAATACGACCAGGAACGAACAGAATTCTTGGAAGAGCAAGGCTACAAGGTTTTCCGCTTCTGGAATAACGATGTGTTGAACGATATCGAGGGCGTGGTACTTGCCATTATGCACGCTTTGAAAGATGAGTAGAAAAGTATACCGAAGAAGGCGCTAGTGCACAGGTAGCAGGAATAGCGTTGTTGCTTCGGAGTTTGCAAAAATTCATTTCAATCTGAATAGAATAAGGAAAGCAAGAAGAGCCCTAATTCTTGAGCTTCGAAATAACCATCCCCATCACCCCGCTGTGCGGAGCTAGTGCAACACACTTGGTCGGGGAAAGATCAGCAGGTCAATAAAAAAGGAGGCCAATCTGGATGGAAATGCTCGGCCTTCCTTGCAATGGATTTGTCAGCTACCTTTCAGGTTTATGAGGAAGGATTCAGTCCTTTCTTGCTACAATTTTAGTAGAAAGCAGTCATGGAAAGGTACCTATGAACCCATTCTCATTTCTGACCCGTACGCCCGAACCCGATCGAAGGCGCGCGCCCGAAAAGGAACCCGCCCCGGCCGAACGCAGGGGAAGGGATCGAAAAGATTTTTCCTGCTATATGCAGTTGATCAACCATGACACGCAGGAACTCGTCGGCCACCTGACCGATATCAGCTCCGGGGGATTCAAGCTGGACAGCCTGAGCCCGATACCGCCCAACCATGATTTCCGCTTCCGCATGGACCTGACCCGTGAAGTGGCGCTCAAGCCATCCATGATATTTGTCGCGCGCAGCCGGTGGTGCAAAACCGATCCGCTCGACCCTTTTTGTTACAACGTCGGCTTTCAATTGGTCGATGTCGCTCCGGAAGATGTGGAAATCTTCAATCGCATGATCGAAAGATACGGGAAAAAGCACGATATCAGTCCGGCCGACCTGCGCCGCTCCAATAAGTGGTAAGTCTCCCCTTCAATATAAATCGAGAATCCCGAAAATAAGGAACAAAAATGCTCAAGCTGGCGTCCTTGCGCAGCATCCCTGTGGGGCGCCAGCGGGGAAAGTGCCCCGAATGGGGTACGCTGGCTTTGAGCGGAATTGTTTCCCCTTCAATATAAATAGAGAATACCGAAAATAAGGGCTGCGTGCGAAACACGCAGCCCTTATTTTCGGGAACTTAATCACTCATGTTACGCAGAATAGCTCACAGGTGGTCTGTGACCCTGCGGGAGCACAGTAATGCGTAACATGAGTTAATCAGTTGACTCTGCTGCAACCTGTGCGGGCGTATCTCTTTGTAAATACACCAGGCTGGCAAGAAATCCGATCAGCATAACGAAAGCGCCCGTGATAAATGGGAAAAACAAATCGATGTCGATTACCACCCCGGCCCACATCGGACCGACTACCCGCCCCAGGCTCATATAAGCATTGTTCAGTCCCATGGCAATCCCCTGTCCCTGCGTGGTGCGCTGGGAAATGAGCGATGAGACCGCCGGTCGCAGCATGGCGTTTGCAAGCACGAAGAAGGAAGATGTCAGGATCACGGTGGTCAGCTCCGTGGCTAACAGCATGATCAGGAAGCCCACCACGCTGGCAAATAGAGATACTTTGATGACGTTCACTTCGCCGAACCTGCGAGTGGCGATGCCCGTTAGTGCCCCCTGTGCGATAACAGAGACCACGCCGATGGCCGTCAGGATAACCCCGATCGTATGCGGCTCGTAGCCATAGCGGTCTTTGGCGTAGTAGGCGTAAATGCCTTCGAAGTTGGTCATCGCAAAGCTGATCATGAATGCGGAAATGAACAAAAAGGCCAGCGGGCCAAAGAGCGACTCCCACATCGCTTTTAGTTGCGGCCCTTGCAACTTGACCGATAGCTCACGTTTTTCAACAGCCAGCGATTCGGGCAGGAAGAGCCAGATAGCAAGCATCGCTATCAGGGAAAGGATGGCCGCAAAATAGAACGGCGCTTGCAGTGAGATGCCGCTCAGCAGGCCGCCAGCACCCGGGCCGAGCACCATGCCGAGTCCCATGGCAGCGCCGATCACACCCATCCCGCCGCCGCGGCTTTTCGCATCCGTGCTATCGCTGATGTAGGCCATTGCGGTCGGCAATGTCGCCGAAGATAGAATCCCAGCCAGGCCGCGCGCGGCGAACAACATCCAAAGCTGTGTGGAGAGCCCGAGCGCCAGCATACTGATGGCGTTGCCGAATACACCCAACATCAGGATCGGTTTGCGGCCAAAACGGTCTGAAAGGCCCCCCCACATCGGAGAAAACAGAAACTGCATGGCAGAGAAGATCGCCATCAGGCCGCCCATTTCAAGTCCGGTGCCGCCAAATGTGACGACCAGGTCAGGCAAAATCGGGATGATGATGCCGAAGCCCATCATCATGATGACAAGAGTAACGAATAAAATTACCAAATTGCGTTTATTGTGCATTCAATCCTTCTAGGTCGCGAATGGGCTGATTATACTGCTAATATCTGAAAACAGAACCGGGAGGCTGGCTCCCGGTTGTATGCTTACTCCCACGTGCGTTCATCCCGGATGGGCGGTGCGTCTGGTGGCAGACTTTCCTCCGCAACCGATTTCACTTCCAACTGGAACTTGATCGCATCTTTCGCAGCCTGAGCCAGTTTGACCGTCAAATCAGCCTCGTCTGTGCCTGGACTAGTGACCACGTGCAGCGCCAGATAATCCTTGTGCTCTTCGCGTGTGATGACCGCCTGCCAGCGCGTCACTTCCTCGAAACGCGATATAAAGTCCGCAACCTGTTTGGGGTGCAGGAACATTCCACGCACCTTGACTGCATCCCCAATGCGTCCCTGCCAGCCCATCAGCCGCGCAGATGCCCGTCCGCAGGGGCAGGGATCGGTAATCAGGGATGAAAGATCCCCGGTCCCAAAACGAACGAGAGCATAATCGTTGTTTAACAATGTGACCACGATTTCACCTGTCTCGCCGGGAGGGCGCGGTTGGCCGGAATTAATATCACAGACCTGGATAATCGCATCTTCGGGCAGGTGCCAGCCGTTTTCTTCTTCGCATTCGTAGCCAAGGTTGCCGCATTCGGCGGTACCGTACCCCTGGCGGGTAACAGCCACACCATGCTCGTTGAGCCACGCCCGTAAGGAGGGAGGCAGAGGCTCAGCCGTGAAAAATGCTTTCTCGACGTATAGTTCTAATCCCAGTTCTTCAGCTTTCTCGATCAGAGCTTTCAGATAAGATGGCAGACCAACGTAACCGATCACCTTCTGATCGTGAAGTACATGTACCTGTTGTTCCTGATTGCCAATACCGCCGGGGATGACTGCACAGCCTGCTGCCCACAGTCCCTCCTCGAACATCGCTCCTGCAGGGGTCAGGTGGTAGCCGAAACAGTTCATGACCACATCCCCTGGCTCAAAACCGGTGGCCTGCATGGCGGATTTCCAGCGCCAGTAATCGTCCATACGAGATTCGGGGTCAAAGATGGGACCAGGGGATTGGAAGATACGCTTGAGGTTGCCCGGCTCGCAGGCCAGGAAACCGCCAAAAGGTGGCTCCGCGGCTTGGAGTTCGACCAAGTTGTCCTTACGGATGACGGGCAGCGCGTTCAGATCGTCAACGGAGTGAATCGAGCCTGGGTCTAGGCCAGCTTCCTTTAAACGGCGGGCAAATCCCGGGGCGTTTGAAGCGAGGTGGGTGATGACCTTGTTTAGTTCCATGCTTTAGGAAAGCCAGCGTTTGCGGCGTTTGTAGTGTTTTACATCCCGATATGATTTACGCGCACCGACTTCGGTCAGGCCAAGGTAGAATTCGCGCACGTCTGCATTTTCGCGTAAGTCAGCGGGGTAGCCTTCGAGCACGATACGTCCGCTTTCCATGATGTAAGCATAATCGGCTAGGCCTAGAGTCAGGTTGGCGTTCTGCTCTACCAACAGGATGGTGGTGCCCTGTTCAGTATTGATGCGTTTGATGATGTTGAAAATTTCCAGCACCAATAGGGGGGCCAGGCCAAGTGAAGGTTCGTCCAGCATCATCAATTTGGGTTTAGCCATCAAGGCGCGGCCAATTGCGAGCATCTGTTGTTCGCCACCGGAGAGATAGCCAGCCGTCTGGTGGCGGCGATCCTTCAATCGAGGAAAATATTCGTAGACCATTTCGATATCGGGGCGCAGATTGGCATCTGTGCGGGTGTAACCACCAGCGATCAGGTTTTCTTCTGCTGTGAGATGCTCGAACACCCGCCGGCCTTCCATGATTTGGAAGATGCCCTTACGGACGATTTCAGCGGCATCTTTGTGATGGATGACCTCACCGAGGAACTCAATCGAGCCGTCGGTTACTTCACCATCTTCAGGCTTGAGCAGACCGGAAATGGCCTTGAGTGTAGTAGATTTCCCAGCACCATTCGAGCCAAGCAAGCCAACGATTTTGCCTTCTGGTACTTGAAGGGACATGCCTTTCAGCACCAGGATGACTTCGTTATAAATAACTTCGATATTATTGAGTGTTAGCATAATACCTTTGTGTAGGGGCGACAACTTGTCGCCCCTACAATGGATGGGTCTGTTACTCGGCTGAGATGAAGTCGCTGGGATTTACCCACTTGCCGCCATCAACTGAAAACAACCGTAAGGAGCTATTGCCTCGATGGCTCGAGGAAGAGAAGGAAATCGGGGAGGTCACGCCACCGGTGTCAAAGTTGCTCATCGATTCGAGCGCAGCACGAATATTCTCGCCGTTTACTTCATCACCAGCCGCAACTACGCGGCGAATACCTTCAACCATGGTCGCCATGGTCCACCAACCCTGGGTGTAATGCAAACCTTTCTCCTCCAGCGAACTGCCCTGGGATTTCAAATATGCGTCAGCATCTTCATGTCCAGGTACGGGTGAGGTCGGTGGAGTAAATGGGATTGCCCCAACGACACCTTCAGCTGCGTCACCAGCCAGGTTGATGAGGATTTCATCTGCGCACCAGTTCAACATTATGAATTGTGCTTCAAAGCCCTGACTTTGTGCATCCTTGAGCAAGACAGAGGCTGGGCTGGAAACAGTGTGAACTATTACATAATTCGCACCGAATGTCTGCATCTGGGCTAATTCGGCAACGTAATCGGTCACGCCGCCGGGCATGGCCAGGCTGGTGAATTCCGCACCGTTGGCTTCGGCAAAGGCTTTGGCGTCCTCAACAGGTGAGGTTCCGAACGGGCTATCGTGGTGGATTAGGGCGATTTTCGGTGCTCCCTCACCACCCATAGCGGCGTGATCCTCTATCGCCCAGCGGACAGCAATAATGGCCTGGTCAGAGTAGCTGGTGCCGATCAAGAAATTGTAAGGGGCAGCGCTCATATCCAACAAAGCTGCGGAGTAGGATGCAGACATGAAGGGGATCTTGTCTTCTGCGATTTTGGTGCGCATGGCTTCTGTATCGCCGGTGCCCCAGCCCATGAAGGCAACTACACCTTCCGAGACATACTGGGTGTACAACTGCTCGGCTACATCCACCTTGTAGGCGTAATCTGCAGAGATCAACTCAATTGGCCGGCCCTCCACGCCGCCATTTGAATTCAACCAATCCACGTAGCCTTTCACGCCTTCAGAATATGGTGTGCCCACATCGCCGGTTGCGCCGGTCAGGTCGAAGATCGCGCCGACTTTGATGGGTTCATCGCCACCGCCGCTACCACCGCCGCCACAGGCGGTTAGCACAAGGCTGGCGATTACAAACACAAAGAATAAGCTTTTGACTTTACGAGACATTCTGTTCCTCCTTTGGAAGATTCATGAGTAAGTATCGATCGTTCTGGCGTATGCTATTGAAACTTGGATAATACACACCTCCTTGTAAGTAGGATTTGTACACCTGTTATTCCAACTGGTCAGTAACTGAACGGCCACAGACGGAAGTAATCCTTTATATTCTTCCATATTTTATTCAACCCCTCTGGTTCCAGGATTAAGAATAGGATAATGACCAAACCGAACATTCCTTGCTGAATAAAGGGGATAATGCTGTCGATGATTGGAAAGGAAGTCTTAACAGCCCGCCCCAGGTTGGTCAACACAACAGGGAGCAGCGTCATGAAAGCCGCGCCAAGATATGAGCCGGTAACTGATCCCAGACCACCGATGATGATCATGGCGAGATATGTGACCGAGACATCCACTGTAAAGCGTTCCCATGTAACGATGCTGCGGTAGTGAGCGGTCAGTGCCCCTGCCAGCCCGACCAAGAAGGATGAAACTGCAAAAGCCAGTAATTTGTACTTGAATAGGTCCACACCCATAACGGAAGCTGCGATATCTTGATCGCGAATGGCGATAAAGGCGCGTCCAAAATGTGTACGGAACAGGTTGACGGTTGCAATCGTAACAATCACCACTAACCCCCAGGTAATCCAGTAGAAATTAAAATCTGTGTTCAAACGGATGCCGAAAATCATCGGATTAGGAACAACCAATGCATCCACACCACCTGTTAATGCATCCCAATGGGTTACAACCCATAAAATGATGACTTGTGCTGCCAAAGTAGCGATAGCCAGATATAAACCTTTCAACCGCAACGAAGGAATGCCGAAAATGGTCCCGACCAGGGCGGTCATGAAACAAGCCGCGATTGTAGATGCCCACCAGGGCATACCCATGTTGGCCGTCAGGATGCCAGCTGTGTATGCGCCTACAGCCATGAAGCCACCCTGGCCAAGGCTGATCTGTCCCGTATAGCCGACAAGGATATTTAAACCTATGGCACCAATGATGGCAATGCCAACCTGATTTGCAAGAGTCAAATAGTAACGATTTGCCAGGAAGGGAAAGACCAGCATGAAAACGATCACGATCACAATGCGGATCTTCTGTGCATGCGTGCGGCGTAGCGCCATGTCTTTTTCGTAGGTGGAATGAAAAATACCGGAATTCATTGATGGATGCTACCTATACCCTTTCGATGATTTCCTGACCGAATAACCCATATGGGCGCACCATCAGGATGATGATCAGGACAACAAAGGGCAGCACCTGGTTCAATCCCTGCCCGATATAGCCGCCAGTGTACTGTTCCAGTAACCCTATGATGATGCCGCCGATGATTGCGCCAGGGATTGAGTCCAGGCCGCCAAGTATTACAACTGGGAACACACGCAAACCGAATGTCGCCACGTCACCGCTTACGCCAACGATGTTTGCCAACAATGCGCCTCCGATAGCTGCTGTGGCTGCTGCAATAGACCAGGCCCAGGCAAAGATTTTCTTTACACTGATGCCCATGCTCAGCGAGGCCTGCTGGTCATCTGCCACCGCGCGCATGGCTATACCTTCCTTGGAGCGACGGAAGAAAAATGTAAACAGGCCTAACAAAGCAATTGCGATCACAATTGCCCACAGACGATCTTCACCAACAGTGGCGCCCAGGATGTTGACTGGTTCGCTGGGGATAAACGATGGGAAGGCCTTAGGCAGGTTGCCCCAGATGGTGAAGGTAATTGCTTTAAGCAGGCTGCTTAAACCAATCGTCACCATGATGACTGAGATAATCGGTTCCCCAATCATCGGTCGCAGTACAAACCGTTCGACCAGTACGCCCAGCCCAATGGCAACCACGACAGTCAAAGCCAAACCCAGGGTCCAGTGCAGACCGATTTGAGCGATCATGCCAAAGATGACGTAGGCACCGATCAACAGGAATTCTCCCTGGGCGAAGTTGATCACGTCACTGGATTTGTAGATCAGTACAAAGCCCAGTGCGGCCAGTGCCAAGATGGCACCATTGGTCAGGCCAGTGAGGGTGAGTTGAATGAAAAGGTCCATTAATTACTCGCCAGTCTCCAGTGTGTCAATTGCAAGCCGTGTTTGGATGCGGGCTGTGCGGCCGTCTTGATAGGTGATTTGCTGGTCCACCTCTACATGCGGACTGTGGCTGTAGAGTGCAGAAATAATATCTTCATATCGTTGGGCCACCAGCTTGCGGCGCACTTTTCGAGTGCGGGTTAATTCGGCGTCATCCGCATCCAGTTCTTTGTGTAGCAGCAGGAAGCGCTGAATGCGAGCGGCTGGAGGCAAATCCGCATTTGACGCTTCTACATGCTCGCGTACAAGTTTATACACCTGTGGTTTTTGTGCCAGGTCGGTGTAGGTGGTGTAAGCGATCTGGTTGTTCTCAGCCCATTTGCCCACATTGGGGAACTCGATGTTGATCATGGCTGTCACAAACGGCCAGTCACCGCCGAAGACCACTGCTTCTTTAATGTAAGGGCTGAACTTTAGCTTATTCTCGATGAACTGCGGGCTGAATTTTGTGCCGTCGTGCAGGGTCATCACGTCTTTGGCGCGGTCGATTACGATCAGGTGCCCATCTTCGTCGAAGTAGCCTGCATCGCCGGAGTGTAACCAACCATCTATCAGGGATTCGGTGGTGGCTTCGGGATTGCGATAAAAACCTTCCATCATGGCGGGTGAACGCATCAGAATTTCCCCACTTTCATCGATCTGGATATCCGTTTCGGGGATGGGAGTACCAACGGTCTGGAACTTGACATCCCCATCGCGATGCACAACGGCGATACCGTTAATCTCGGTCTGACCATATATCTGTTTCAGGTTCACTCCCAGAGCGTGGAAAAAGCGGAACACGTCTGGGCCCAGAGCTGCTCCCCCTGTATAAGCCCTCTTGAGGTGCCTCAACCCTAGCAAATCTTTGATTTCCTGGAACATGAGCCAGTCCGCTAAAAAATATTTGACCTTCATCCTGAAGGATGGTTTTTCCTTACGGAAGTTCAGATCAGCCATCTCATAGCCGACTGGCATGGCCCAGTTGTACAGCTTCTGCTTGAACCAGGTACTGTCTTCGATCTTGACTTGTACCTGGCTGACCAGATTTTCCCAGATACGCGGTGGGCTGAACATGACTTGTGGTCCGATCTCGCGGATGTCATGCTGGACAGTTTCTGGTTCTTCAGGGAAATTAACTGTGAACCCAATCTGCAGGCCACAAGACATGCACATCATTTGTTCACCGATCCATGCCAGGGGCAGGAAAGAGACGAATTCATCGTCTGGTTCGACCGGGTCAACCGTCATTAAGTTATTGCCCATGCTGATCATGGATTTATGAGTCAGCATAGCGAGTTTGGGGTCACCGGTAGTTCCCGATGTTGTGGACAGAATTGCCAGGTCCGTTTCCCTGCCTTGCGCCAGACGTTCCTCAAACCAGCCTGAGTTGGCCTGTTCGTACTTGCGCCCCAAATCCTGTATGACAGGGAAATACAACAGGAAGTCTTCTGTGTAATTGCGTAGGCCTTTGGGGTCGTAGTATATAACCTTTTTTATGCCCTTTAATTCATCCCACATTTCAAGGATTTTATCTACCTGTTCCTGGTCTTCAACCACAATGAACGAGACATCGGCGTGGTTGAAGATGTAGATCATTTCTTTGACAACCGAGTCTTGGTAAATACCGATGGACTTAGCACCTACGCTTTGAGCGGCCAATTCAGCCATGATCCACTCAGGCCGGTTGTCTCCGATAATAGCGATAGTCTCTTCAGGCACCAACCCCAGATCGATCAATCCTAGCGCAAAATATTTGACGTGCTCGTAATACTCCTTCCAACTGACAGCTTGCCAGATGCCATAATCACGCAAGCGGATGGCGATTTTATCGGGGGTTTCTTCAGCGTGTTGCTTCAAGAATTGGGGGAGTGTTTCTGGCATGTCAACTACTCCTTCCCGTTGTTATTATTGCCTTCGGATTGGCCGTACTTGAGAGGAAAAGCGCTCTTATCTTCGCCCAGATAGGCTTCTACAACTTGTTTGTTGCTGCGAACCTCATCTGGTGTACCTTCACCAATTTTCTGGCCGAAATTCAGTACCACAATCCGATCGCTAATGTCCATCACCACACCCATATCATGTTCGATCAAGACGATAGTTACGCCGTGTTCTTCGTTGATGTCCAGGATGAATCGGGCCATATCTTCTTTCTCTTCCGAGTTCATGCCGGCCATTGGCTCATCAAGTAACAAGATAGAAGGTCGCATTGCCAGAGCACGTCCCATTTCCACCCGTTTCTGTAAGCCATAGGAAAGCGAGCCAACTGTATTATTACGGATGGCTTCGATTTCTAAAAGGTCGATGATGTCTTCCACGAAACGGCGGAATTGGATGTGTTCTCGCTGAGCAGCTCCCCAATAGATTAAGCCGCTGAGCAGACTGCTGTGCATGTGGACGTGAGCCCCGGAGAGCAAATTGTCCAGTACGGACATATGACGGAACAATTCGATGTTCTGGAAAGAGCGAGCGATTCCCAGCCGGGCGATCTGGTGGGGTTTCATACGGGTGATCTCGTGCTCATTTCCATTCAAATAAAAAATGCGGCCGCGTTGAGGATTGTAAAGTCCGCTAATACAATTGAGCAGGCTGGTTTTGCCTGCCCCGTTTGGCCCAATGATGGCTAGTATTTCGCTCTGGCGGACTTCCAGGTTGATATCCAATAAAGCAGTAACGCCGCCAAAGTTAAGCCGAACATTATCAACCTTTAGCTGCGTTTCGCCTGCTTCAAGATGGCTGCTGTTTAGACCGCTGGTAAATCCACGCTGCATATATGCTCCCGTGATAAGGTAGGAATTACGCAAATTCCTCTAAGTATTGTCACAATCTTACATAGGGTGCGCTAAAGAAGCGTTAATGCGGGCGTTAACGCTTGTGAAAGAATACGCGAGTTGGAGAAAGTTAATTGTTGTTTTCTTCGTCCCCCACGTTTACCTCGATAGTTACATTTGGTCCTCTCAAAGGCAAATTGGGAATGACCACTGCCCCCTGCCGTTCTCGAGCTGCTTTCCCCTGGGCGAAGCGGAGTTCTTTGTCCATTTCCAGTTCGTCGAAAATGGTGGTCGCGCGGAAATGGCAATCCACCGCCCAGGCAATTTGTCCGGCGCGGTCGTACAGGCGGCGCAATGACAGATATGTGCGTGCCAGATCGGGTCGTGCGCGTATCTGTCGTAACAGGTGCATTGAGTCGATTAGATCGGATTCGACTTGTGTCCAGTTTGGGTTGGGCAAACGCGAGCTGATGTCTGCCTTCAATTTTAAAGCGATGCCCAGAGCCCAGCGATTCCCCAACTGTTTTGCTTCTTGTAAAGCAATTTCAACTTCTCTAAATGCAGGTTGAATTTCTCTGGCAAGAAGCAAACATTCTGCCAGGAACAATCGGGGCAGGTAGTGAAATACGCGGTGGCTGACCTGTTCAGCCCAGTTGACGGCAGATTGAATGAGTTGGGCACCTTCTTTGGCCTCATTTTTTTGTGCCAACGCATATCCACGCAGACCAAGTACCATATAAAGTGGTGGGGTAAGTTCATCGAAATCTTGCACTTCTGGGATGGGGGATAAGATATTCAGGCATTCATCCCATCTACGGATACCGGCTTGGACCATGGCTAATTGCATGCGAGCAAAGATCGTAGTTGCATCTAAGCTGCCCCCTGAGCCTGCCTCCGCCATGGATAGCCCTCGCTCACTGACAGAGATTGCCCGTTCCCAAGCCCCGACGCGTGAGTATGCTACCCCCAGATATCCCAACACGATTGGCAGATCTTCCGGTGGACGAATGAGTGAGTCGGTATCAATTATCTCATCGTGTAAATTAACATAACGAAGCAAATGAGCAATGGCATCGTCAAATGCCGCCAGTGCAATACTGACACGCCCCAACATTCTAAGTGAAGCGTACAGTAATTCAGTGTCATCCAACTCTTCGGCCACGCGCAGGGTGCGGCGGGCATAGTCGCTGGCAGTTTCCGGTTGGCCACGCAGCCAGAAAAATTGCGCTGCACGCCGGAAGATTTGTCCCAAGCGTGCCTCATCCCCCAATACAGCGGCCAAATGCTCGGTTTCGTTTAAGATTTCAATGGCGCGTTGCATATTGCCTGTGAAGGCGTAAGCCTGGGCTAGCTGTAAGTTGATGTCAATGCGCTCACTTCTCTGACGCGGTCCCGGCAACTGTCCAAGCAAGTTTACAGCTTGCAGGCCAAACTGGCGCGCTTCGTGGTAGGAACGCAGCCGTAGTGCCTGTTCACCAGCTTGTGTCAGATATGGCAACGCTTTGAGCGGCCGGTCGCTGCGGGCGTAATGATGCGCCAATGTCGTCACATCTGCAGGCGGGATGGCAAGTTCCAGCACATCCGCGATCCTGCCATGGATGTGTTCGCGTCGCGCGCGGCTCAATCCAGTGTACGCCACCTGCCGAAATTTGTCGTGGCGGAAATCGTATCCCTGCTTGCCTTCATGTACCAATCCGCGCTGGAGCCATTCTTCGATAAATGTGATGATGTTTTCGCTGGAATCGCCCAGGATTTCCTGAAGCAAGGGATATGTGAAAGAACGTCCAATTGAAGCTGCGCAGGCCAGGGCTTCGTGGCTATCCGAGTTAAGCCTGTCCAGCCTGGCTTCAATCACGCGTTGGATAGAATTGGGGATGGATGTAGCTGGTAACGGTATTTGCATCCCCCCGGTTTCCTGCATAGCACGAACAGTTTCGACGATAAAAAACGGATTTCCCTCAGTATCCTGATAAAGGCGTTGAACAAAGATTGAATTACCAGCTTCCTTTGGATTGAGGTGGCGGGCCAGGTCGGCGGTTTCGTTCGATGTAAGTCTAGGCAGGTTCAGGGTCCCGAGAGAATCGCTGCGTTGGATCGTCCGCAACAGAGATTGCCTTTCGGTAGGCAGGTCTTCCACACGGAACAATCCAAGAATGAGCAGAGGCGCAGAGAACACACGTCTGGTTAGCGAAGCCAACAGCTCCCAGGTAGGCGTATCTGCCCATTGCAGATCGTCGAGGATGAGTTGCAAGGGGGGATTCTGGCAGGTCTCACTCAGGTGAATGATAAGGTTAACTAACGCTTCTCGGAGGGTCGCCCCATCTGCTTGATGGGTTGGGAAGTTAGCGTACGGGAATTGATGTGCAAGTTCTGGGAGAATTGATATCAAGGTATTCGCGCGGGAAGGGGGAAACTGTGCTTTAGCCAGGTTATCAAGTAACGGAGAGCTCTCAAGCGCCTGACGCACAGGTGCAAAGGGCACCATACTGTCCAGTTCGTAGCAGGCACTTTGCAGTCTGGAAGAATCAGGGTGCAATGTTAGATATTCTTGTAACAGTCTGGTTTTGCCGATGCCCGCTTCTCCGGTTACCAGCACCAACCGCCCAGTGCCGTTTGCAGCCTGCTGGTAAGCTGTTTCGAGGCTGGCAATTTCGCTTTGCCTTCCTATGAAGGGTAGTGCCGGGAAGGTTAAGACCCGGGGTGTAGTTGCGCGGCGTTGTGCTGGGTAGACTTCAGGATCTTCTGTTTCGGATGGCGCCTGACCATTTTGGATGGATTGTAATAGCGCTTGTGTTTCGGGCAGAGGCTCGGTTTCCAATTCCTGTTCCAGTGAACGGGCAAAGCTATGATAAGTTTGAATGGCCCTGGCGCGCTCACCTGTCAGCGCATACAGGTTCATCAGGCGGCGTTGAGCTGTTTCATCGAATGGTTCGGCGTTGACCCATTTCTGGACAATGGTCAGGGTATCGCTTATTTTTCCAGTCGCTTGCAGAATCTGGCTGTAGCGGTCGAGTGTCCCCAACCAAACCTGGCGTAGACGATCCCGTTCGGAGCTGCACCAATCATCGTAAATGTCTTCCAGTAAATCGCCAGAGTAAATTGACAGTGCGTGCCTGATCTCGTCCACAGTTGCATCAGGACGTGTTTCGTACAGGAAAGTATCTACATCTAGAGAGATTTCATTTTTCGGATTGAGTTGAATGGTAGAGCCATCAGCAAGCAGTAGCGCATTCTCAGGATCAATCGGCTCAAGCGCAGCGCGGATATGGTGTAGATATTGCCGCAGGTTACGCCGCGCGGCGGATTCGGTAGCCCCAGGCCAAAAGGTAAATGCCAACCGCCGCCGGTCGGCAGGACGATTGCGGTTGAGAAGGAGATAAGCCAGCAGGGAGCGCGTGGTAGGAGACCCCGGGTCGATGGCCTCCCCATCTGGGGTATACAGGCGCAGGGTTTCAAACAGCGTTGCGCGCAAAATAATCTGTTATCCCATCCGATGTTTCATCCGTTGTCCCCCAAGGATGTGCAAGTGCAGGTGAAAAACAACCTGGTTGGCATCCGGGCCGGTATTGATGATCAGGCGGTAGCCGCTCTCAGTGATACCTTCCTTGTCTGTGATTGGTTTAACCACAGTTAGCATATGACCGATAAGTTGCTCGTCTTCTTCAGAGATATCATTCGTGCCTGCAATGTGCTTGTTGGGGATTACCAGGATGTGAGTTGGCGCAACCGGATTGATATCGCGGAAAGCCATCACCTGTTCGTCTTTGTAAACGACGGTTGCGGGTATTTCCCCTTTGACAATTTTACAAAAGAGACATTCTTCCATATTGAGATCCTTTGGCGAGGAATTTTCCCTATTATACATGCCTGAAGAAAATTACGAAGTTAGGATTTATGCAGTTGAATAGGTGAACCCGAAAATAAGGAGGGCTTGCTCCAGCAAGCCCTCCTTATTTTCGGAAACTTTTCCTGAGTTGTGTGCTTCCTAAAGATTTAAAACACCAATTACCGGGAAGAGTCACCTGGCCATTAAAGGTTGTTTTGTTGTTTTAGCTTTTGAAGCAAAAACTCAAGAGTTTATACCCTGGCTGCGATCAATTGGATGCGCGTGGCTTCCAAGCGCTCGATAGACGCCTTGGCGACGGCCTGCATCAGGCCGTAGGCCAATTTTGGATCATTGTCGCAAAGAGCCCGTAAATCCGCTGCGTCTATCTCGATCACGCGCGAGGGTTTATCCACGTGAAGTGTAGCGGTATATTTATATGGTTCGATGAGTGCGGAGATACCGAATATCTCACCTGGGTTGATGTCGTGGATGTGGTATTCCTTTTTGTAATATGGATCGTGCCCGATGGTCACTACATAGTAATATGCGACACTGCCGTCTACCAGGAAGTAGAACGTATCGGCAGGTTGACCGGATTCAATGATTACATCACCCGCTTGATATTTGGTTTCCCTGGCAATTGCGGCGACCGCTTCAAGTTCTTTATCCCCCATGAAATCAAACAAATCATACCGTCGGAGATCTTTTGGTGTTGCCATATTTCCTCCAATTCAACTTGAGGTCAAGGCATGATAGAACTTCGACGCTGTTTGAAATGGAGAACGATGGTGACCAAAGGGATAGTTAAATATATTATACGGATTTTTTGTCAGATAGCAATTTTGTGCTTTAAATCACAATCGGTTGGTGATTTGGCAACATCTTTATACTATATATCACAATAGAATGGTAAAAGAGCTCAACTCCCCAGCGATGACGATTTTTATTTACTCTCTATTTAGTAGTTCTATAATTTTCTCAACTGCCAGCGGAACCGCTGCAGCCACCGGATGGGATAGCTCCTCGTTAAAATCGTATACGTTCTCGGCTTCGATGGCGACGATGTCTATTTGCCGGGGAATGTCTGCGCCCAGTTGTTCGGCTGTGCGCAGGGCGGTGATCAGGGTCGCGTCGTGGGCTGATGCGGAGTGACCAGCCATCGGGTCCGGCAGCGAGGCGAGCGGGAATACGCTCACGCTTCCGACCGGGCTCTGGCCTGTCTCCATTGAATCGACAATGATCACACGCTCATATCCGATCAAGCGTTCCATCAGCGATAATCCGCCAAGGGCTGCGGTATCTACTTCTACTGACGACTGCTGACTGATGGCCGTTGACAGTTTTTCCACCACCTTCCACCCCACGCCATCATCACCCAATATCGGGTTGCCCAATCCAATGACCAATGTTTTCATCACTTAAGTTTACTGCCAAATAGAAAGGGCCGCGGACGCCGCCAGCAGCCCTCTCTATCGGTAGTGCTCCTCCTGCCTTAGCAGAATTGTTTTAGCACATCAAGGGGCTCGCCCTCAGCGTCACGGATGGTGACCTGGAGGGGCATCTTCCCGGGCAGGGAATGGGTTGCGCAGCCAAAGCAGGGATCGTAGGCGCGGAAGGCCATCTCGACCTTGTTGAGCAGGCCCTCGGTCACGACCGTGCCTTTTTTGATCAGGCTGCTGGCCGCCTTGTTAATCGACATGCTGATCGGGGCGTAGTTGTTGGTGGTGCCCACGATCAGGTTGACCTTGGTCAGCACGCCGCGCTCGTCGGTAGTGTAGTGATGCGTGAGCGTCCCGCGTGGCGCTTCCACAATACCGACACCCTCGGTCGGGGTTTCGGTGGGAACAGTGTGGAAGTCCTCGGACGTGATCTCAGGATCGGAAGCCAACTCTACCCAGCGCTCAGCCGCGTAGAGCAGCTCGACCAGGCGCGCCCAGTGGGTTGCCAGCCGCTGGTGGACAGGTTTGCCGCCCAGAGTTTCGTACATCTTCTCGTATTGTTCCTGGGCCAATGGGGTGGCCATGCCGTCGGCCGCATTAAGGCGCGAGAGTGGTGTGCAGCAGTATACGCCTGAGTCTTTGCCGTCGGTGAAACCTTTCCAACCGACATTCTTAAGATACGGGAACTTGAGATAGGTCCAGGGTTCTACATGTTCAGCGACGTGCTTGGTGTAGTCCTCGGGTGCATATTTGACGAACTCTACCCCTTCCGGATCTACCACGCGCATTTTTCCGTCATAGAAGTTGACGTGGTTGTTTTCGTCCACCATACCCATATAGTAAGTTTTATGTGTGTAGATGTCTCCAACGATCAGGTCAAGATATTCTTTATTACCGAGCACGATGTCGCCAAAAAGCTTCAGACTGAACTGGGCGAATTCAACGGCCCAATTGCCCAACTCAAGGATCTCTTTCTGCTGTTCCTTGGTGATGCCCTTGGTCAGGCCACCGGGGATGGATGTGCAGGGATGCACCTTGCGCCCGCCGATCATCTCAATAACGGTATGCCCGGCCTTGCGGGCGTTGATGACCTTACCGCCGATCTCCAGGCCAACCTTGTGGATGACGCCCAGGATGTTGCGTTCAGCAACGGGCGCTTCCGGGCCCATCACGAAGTCCGGTCCGGCCAGCGCGTAGAAGTGCGTGGCATGGTCGGTGACGTAGAACGCGCTGTAGAGCAGTTCGCGCAGCATCTTGGCGGTGCGCGGCGGGTCTACGTGATAGACCATGTCCGTGGCTTTGGCAGCCGCCATGTGGTGCGCTTCGGGGCACACGCCGCAGATGCGGTTGGTCAGCAGCGGCATTTCCTCTGCAGGGCGTCCAACACAGAAGCGTTCGAAGCCGCGCAATTCGGGAATCTGGAAATAGGTGTTGGCAACGTTACCTTCATCGTCCAGGAAGATTTCGATTTTGCCGTGACCCTCCAGGCGAGTGATGGGATCAATGGTGATTTGTTGAGTCATAATTGTCTCCTGTGGGACGGGATGCCATCCCGCCCTACGCCTTTTCCCAGGCTGGTTTAGCCGCTTTGAGCAGTGACCCTGCCAGGTTGAAGCGATAGAACTGTCCGGCTGGATCGGGAATGCCATCCAGGATGGCTTCTATTTCTTCTGGGTCTTCGCTGTCGATAACCGAGGCGAACGCGCCGATCAAACGTGCGCCGTAATCTTCGACACCTTCCGCTGGCCCGTAGCAGCCGATGCACTGTGCGCCGGCGCTCGGGCAGCGCGCGTTACAGCCGCTGCGTGTGGCTATGCCATTGCAGGGCACGCCCTGTTCTAACAGACAAAGTTCCGGATCAATTGGGGCATCGTAGATGCGGCGGAATGACGTGATCTTCTTTTCGTTGCGTACTCGCTCACATTCATCACAAACTGTCGATCCGCCCGCGCCAATGGTCGCGCCTTTGGGCGGTAGCTCGGCCTTGCCCTGTAGCACCTGCACGACCAGGTCGATCACCGCCGCGATCTGGTGGGATTCGGGCGGGCAGCCAGGCATGTAGTAGTCTACTTCAACCACCTGGTCCAGGGTGCGAAGCGTTGGGTAAATGGTCGGGATGGTGATTTTGCCCTCGGGCATGTCGTAGGATGTTTGCGGCAGGATGCCGTCTGGGTTATCCGTAGAAATCGTGCTGAAGGCTGTTTCTGTAATTTCGTTGACCGGGCTAAAGTTGGCCAACCCTGGGATGCAGCCCTCGCAAGCGCATGAACCGAACGCGACCAAGATCTGCGATTTCTGACGCAGCAGCTTGGCGATGTGCTCGTTCTCATCGTTGCGGATGCCGCCGTTAAACAGGGTCAGCAGGATCGCGCCATCTTCCATCGCCTCTACATCTTTGTATTTTGCGTCCATGGCGACCGGCCAGAAGGCCACATCGAAGTTCGCGTCCACATCCAGGATCTTTTCGTGAATGTTCAGGACTGCGATCTCACAGCCGCCGCAGGAGGCCGCCCAGTACATAGCGAATTTTGGTTTTTCTTTGCTCATGCTGCTACCTCCGTTTCAAGTTGTTCCGCTTCTTTCTCGGAGGCGGGCTTGCCTCCGTTGCCCGAAGCTTTACCCCAGTTCAATGGGCCGAGCTCGCGGATTTCCTCGACGAACGAGGTTGTCTCGCTGGCGAATTTCACGCCTTCTGCCGCGCTTGCCCATACAAGCTTGACACGTTCCGGCTCGATGCCAAACCCTTTCAGTGTGCGCCGTATCAGGAGGAAGCGGCGCAGCGCCTTGTAATTCTGCTCCAGGTAATGACATTCTCCCGGATGGCAGCCGGTGATCATCACGCCATCTGCTCCCTTCGCAAGCGCCTTGAACACGAATGAAGGGTCGAGACGCCCGGAACACATCAAACGGATCAGGCGAATGTTGGGTGGGTATTTCAGGCGAGCGGTACCGGCTAGGTCAGCGGCTCGGTAGCTGCACCAGTTACAGGTGAAGCCGATGATTGTTGGTTCGAATTGTTCAGTCATATTTACCTCCTACGCCGGGATGGTCTCATCGCCAACATCTAGCAGCAACAAGCCATTGATCTGCGCCATGATCTGCTCGTTGCTGAAGCCAGTGCCAGAGATCGCTCCGGCTGGGCAGGCTGCAACACAGGTTCCGCAGCCCTGACAAAGTGCCGGGTTGATCTCCGAAACCATCTTGTCCTCATGGAAAAGAATGGCGTTGAACGGACACAGATCGTTGCAAATGCGGCAACCAGAGCATTGTTCTTCGTTTACGCTGGCGCGAATTGGCTCAAGCGCGATCTCACCTTGCTGGATACGCCCGAGTATGCGCGCTGCCGCAGCCGCACCTTGTGACACAGTGGCAGGAATGTCTTTCGGTCCTTGTACACAGCCGGCGATGAAGATGCCGTCGGTCATGGTTGCTACCGGGTCGAGCTTGGGGTGTCGTTCAATATACCAGCCGGAAGCGCCGCAGGCTATACCAAACTGTTTACCAACCTCCTGGGCGTCATGACGCGGTTCCATTGCAGATGACAGAATAACCATGTCTACCGGAATGCGCCGTTGTTTGCCGATCAGTGTATCTTCAGCCTGGATGATCAGCTTGCCTTCTTCGCCTGGGAAGCGCACTGCGTCTGTGACTTCAGCCACCTTCCCGCGCACGAAGTGACCGCCCTCTTCCAGGATGCGCTGGTAGAACTCCTCATAATCCTTGAAGTTCGTTCGCATGTCGATGTAGAAGTTGTAGACCTCGGCGTCCGTGCGCTCCATCACCAGGTGGGCGAATTTCAAGCTCTGCATACAGCAAATCGAGGAGCAGTAAGCGTTGTAGTTTTTGTCTCGGCTGCCTACGCAGTGGATGATGCCTACAGCCTTGGGAGGTGTTTTTCCATCTCGCAGCACAATCTTGCCATCGGTCGGGCCAGAGGCATTGCACATCCGTTCGAACTCCAGACTGGTGAACACGTTATCCAGTTTCTTGTAGTTGTATTGTGGGATGCGCTCTGGGTCGAAGAGATCATAACCCGTAGCAAGGACAATGTTACCTACTTGAATTTCAACCACCTCATCGTTTTGCTCGAAGTTGATTGAGTTGGGTTCGGTTGGGCAAAACTTTTCACAGGCTTTACAGGTACCCTTTATGAAGTAGATACAATTTTCTTTGTCAATCACCGGATACTTGGGCACAGCCTGTGGGAAGGGCGTGTAGATTGCCTTGCGGATACCAAAGCCCGCCTCGTAAACTTCATCAACGACTTTCTTCGGGCATTTTTCCCAGCAGATGCCGCAACCCGTGCAGGTATCTGTGTTTACGTAGCGGGCTTTTTTGCGTACTGTCACCGTGAAGTTGCCTACGTAGCCATCCACATTCTCAACTTCGCTCCATGTGTGCAAAGTTATATTGGGATGCGAACCAGCCTGTACCATCTTGGGTGTCAGGATACAAGCGGCACAGTCGAGTGTGGGGAAAGTCTTGTCGAACTGTGCCATATGCCCGCCGATGGTAGGCTCGCGCTCTACCAGGTAGACGTGGTAACCAGCATCCGCAATTTCTAAGGCCGCTTGGATGCCAGCGATGCCGCCGCCTACAACCAGGGTGTCAGCATGAATGGGAACCTTGAGCGGTTCGAGTGACTCGTTGTGAATAACCCGCTCAACGCCGCCGGCGACAACTGCCTGGGATTTTGTAGTGGCTGCCACTTTATCATTATGTACCCACGAGACTTGTTCACGAATCGAAACCAGTTCACACAGATACGGGTTCAGCCCGGCGTTTGCGCAGGCCGTTCGAAAAGTATTTTCATGCAAGTGAGGGGAGCAGGCAGCTACAACAACGCGGGTCAGCCCCAGTTCCTTGATATCCTTTTCGATCAACTCCTGACCAAGGCTGGAACACATGAACTTGTAGTCCCGTGCGATGATCACGCCTTGATCTTTGAGACGGCTACCGGCCCACTGTGCGACTTGCTCTACGTCCACTGTGCCGGCAATATTTGTGCCGCAGTGGCACACATACACTCCAATTTTTTCGCTCATAAGTCTATCTCCTGTTGATTGAGTTTGATGTTGAGCTGTTCATCA
>Ga0209536_100004330_pt1 | contig 22438 bp, 15 predicted proteins | sample DeeMarSeWOR28_12_FD_187461 | JGI IMG/M metagenome (GOLD analysis project Ga0209536, IMG submission 187461) | Marine sediment microbial communities from White Oak River estuary, North Carolina - WOR-2-8_12 (SPAdes) (version 2) | ecosystem: Environmental > Aquatic > Marine > Intertidal zone >... | reverse complement strand
AGCAGCTGTTCGCGCGTCTCGTCGACGGGAACACCGGGGAGGCGCAGCGGACCACGGCAGTTGGGCCGGGCGGCTCCTACAGCTTCATCGACGTGCCGGATGGGAACTACCTGGTCTACGCGGGCCAGGACTCGGACGGCGATCGGACGCTGGGGGCGCCTGTTCGTCGGTGGGGTGCGTTCGGCGGCTCGGCGACTCCAGCACTTGTCGCGGTAACCGGGGTCGGTTCGCAGACGGATGCGTCATTCACGATCGGATATCCTATTGAGATGGAGCCGAACGGAGCCCCAGTTGGGGCGAATGCGCTGGCCGTTGGCGGCTACATGCTGGGCGTGATCAGCGACCCCGCGACCGACCTTGATCTCTACGCACTCCGAATTCCTTCCGCCGGTGCATACACGTTTGAAGGGGTCGCCTTTGACGGCGCTTGTGGCTTTGCGCTTGACGTGGACACCTACCTGACCGTGTTCGACGCGGATCTGAACCAGATCGCAAGCAATGACGACATTGACGCTGGGGCCTTCGACTACTGTTCGAGGGTCACTGTCATGCTGACCCCCGGGACCTTCTACGTGGGCGTCCGAGGCTATCAAGTCGGACGGTACGCGGTCCTAGCTCGACAAGGGATGTAGGAGTCCTGGACCGCGGGGAGCCACCCGGCGCGTATCTCTCGTCTGATGCGCGCCGGCCGTCTCCGCAGGTTTCTGCGTCGGACCGCTCGAGGTGTGCTGTCAGGACCCGGGCACGGACACGAATACGGGCTGGAGGGCCTGGGCGTTGTTCGACTCGTCCGACTCTTGCACCCATTCGTTCGGGTCGACGATGACTCCCAAGGAGTAGATACCCTCAGTGATTCCGGATGGGATGGGCCTTTTCTCGTTGTTGCGCCCGGATTCTACGGCAGCGAGAGAAGCCGCACCGCGGTCGAGCCTGGGCCGCCGCCCCCTCAAGACCGCCGGAAGAACAGCAGGCGCGTGAAGACGAGAGCGGCCTGGGCAAGGAGCATGATCAGGGTACCGATGAAGAAGCTCTGCTTGTCCTCCACGGGCACGAGCAGGACACAGATGGCCAGGCCGAGGGCCGCGAAGATCTGAGAGCCCTGGAAGATGACCAGGTGTACCGGGAAGATGTCCGGGTAGTCTCGCCTCAGCGAAAGGGCTCTGGCCAGGAACGAGGTCAGCACCGTCGTATGCGCCACGGTCAGGATGCCCAGCACTCTCCACGCCGTCTCGTCGGACATCGAAGTCGTGAAGAGGGCGTGCGGTACCAACGCCAGAAACATGGCGCCCAGGCTCGTATAGAGCAGGAAGGAGAGGCGGACGACCTCGGGGCGGGCGAAGGACTCCTCCCGCGTCAGCGCGACGAAGACACCGGCGAAGCCCGCGAGTCCGATCGCGACTTCGGCGATGGCTTCCAGACCACTGATATCCATCACGTGCCCCGGACCGCTGCCCCGGTCACTGACCCGCGGCGACCAGCTCCCAGAACTCGGCTCTGTCGTTGGTTCGCGGGAACGGCTCGTCGGGGACTTCCGCACCGAGGAACTCACACAGGGGGCCCCATCCCTCGGTCACCCGGTAGACCAGCAGCCGGTCCTCGGGGATGGTCGCCTTGACCGCTTCGTTGTGGGCGATGAAGCCCTCCCTCAGGCGGGAGGTGTCGAGGCCGTCGGGAAAGCCGGATCGCGCGATGACTCCGGCCGCCATCTCGAGCCACGGCTTCAGGTCGTCAGGAGCCTCGGACCGTCCGGCCAGCAGCTTGTAGATGGTGTGGGAGAAGCTGTCGGCCCAGCTCTCGGGGCTGCGCTCGGAGAGGATGAACTTGGCATCGGGGAATGCCTCGTTCAGCTCACGGAAGAACGCCGCCGTGGGCCAGTCGACGGCACTGGGATACCCCTCGTACACGGCGTTCCAATCGGCGCGACCCTCGAGGGCCGAGACCCAGAGCGGAAGCTGGGTGGGCCGATTGTGAAGTACCTCCTCCATATGATGGCACGGGCCGAAGCCCAGGCGGTTGATGGCAAGCTTGAGGGAGTACGTTCCTGTTCGACCGACACCTGCACCGATCACTCTCATACGTGCTTGGTCATCCCGTTCGGGTGAGTCTCGACAGATCGAGGGCAAGAAGCCGGGATGATATCGCGGTGCGGGGGTGGGCGCACGTAAGTCGCTCGCTGCCCGCGCGCTCGCAGCCGCACGTCGGTCGCGGCCGGTACCCGTTAGGCACACGCCCTTCCCTCACCGAAGACTTCTTTTTATTCATTTGTAGAAATAAGTCGATCAGGATGGTGAGGAGGGGCAGTGCCGGGGAGTTTCCTGCCGGAATTCGAGCTGTATGTCGCGCTCGCGGTCGCGCGGCTGAAGGACGAGGCATACGGGGCCGCGGTGCGGCGCGAGATCGAGTCGCGCACGGAACGGCCCGTCTCCGTCGGTGCACTGTACACGACGATGGCGCGCCTCGAGGAGAAGGGATTTCTCCTGAGCGCGCCCGCCGAGCGGGAGCCGGGCCGACGCGGTCGGCCACGGAAGTACTACGAGCTGACCGACGAGGGCCGGGAAGCCTTGCGGCACTCGCTCGAGATGCTGGGTCGCATGTCCGAAGGACTCTCACTCGCCGACGCCGGACTGGCCTGAGTGTCTTCGCCGGTCCGTGTCCCGTGGGGAGCCCGGGCTCTCCTGCACGTCGTCCTCCACCCCTCCGACCGCATCTACGCGCTTGCGGATCTGGAGGAAGAGTTCGAGGAGCGGCTCGCGACAGCGGGGCCTCGGTCGGCGCGTCGCTGGTATCGAGAACAGGCGCTGCGTTCGGTCGGGCCGGCGTTGCGCGGGCGATTCATGAAGCGTCGGAGGGCGAGGGCGCCTTCCGTAACGACACGTGCAGCGGGGTGGGGTATGGCGGCGATCGTCAGGCAGGTCCTGGGTGACGTGCGGGTGGCACTCCGCGGCTTGAGGCGAGCTCCGGGCGTGATGCTCGTGACGGTGGTCTCGCTCGGTGTGGGGATCGGCTGCATGAGCGCCGTCTTCGGCGTCGCGAACACCTTCCTGACGGGCGGGACCGCGGGCCTGACGGATCCGGGGGCGATCATCGCGATCGAGACCACCCGGGACGACGGCACGGAGCTCTCGACCACGTCGTATCCTGATTACGTCGACGTACTCGCGACGGTAGACGGGATCGAAGACGCCAGCGCGGTGAACGTACGCGTCCTCACGGCCGGGGAGGGCGAGGCCGTGCGCCCGCTGATGGCCGACGAAGTCACGGGAAACCACTTCTCGGTGATGGGCATCGAGCCCGTGATCGGACGGACCTTCCTCCCGGAAGAGAGCGAGGTCGGGGCAGGCGCGCGGGTGGTCATGATCAGCCACCGCATGTGGCAGCGTGACTTTGGCGGCGGGGCATGGGCGATCGGCGCCACCGTGCGGCTCAATGGGCAGCAGCACGTCATTGTCGGCGTCGTCCCCGACGGGGTCGTCAGTCGAGGTATGCCGCTCGAGCCCGACGTGTGGGTTCCCCTCGGAAGCGTCGGAGACGAGGCCGTGCGGGATCGAGTGCTCCGCGAGACGCGCAGTGCCCGCCAATTCCGTGTCCTGGCGCGCCTCGCAGACGGCGCGTCGACGGCAGCGGTCGCAGATCAGCTCGACGTCCTCTCCGCCCGCATGGTCGCCGAGTACCCCGAGACGTGGCGAGATGACTTCGGCAACCCACGGGCCTTCGGCGTCGTCAGCGAACGCGACGCTCGCGTGGGCGGTGGCTTCCAACTCCTCGTCGGCGGGATTGCGACGTTCTTCTTCACGGCGGCCGGCCTCATTCTGCTTATCGCGTGTGCGAATGTGGCCACGCTCTTCCTGGCACGGGCCAACGACCGTCGGCGGGAGATGGCTGTTCGCGTTTCACTCGGCGCGAGCCGGCGTCGGCTGGTGACGATGTTCCTGGCCGAGGGGCTGATTCCGGGCCTGGGGGCAGGTGTGGTCGGAGTCGGCGTGGCGGTCCTGATCAACCGCGCCATCAACGAGGCGGTCCTCTCGATTCCGTTCGGGGTCCCGCTGCCGGCCAACTTCGAGGTGGATGGCTGGGTGGTCCTGGTTGCGTTTCTGCTTTCACTCCTCGCCAGCCTCGTGTTCGGTCTGGTGCCGGCGCTCGAGGGCTCACGGCCCGATCTGGTCCGCGGGCTGAAGGACGTCGTCGGCGGCCCCCGGGGGGGCGGCCAGCCCCGGCTGCGCGGCGCCCTGGTGGGTGCACAGTGTGCGGCCGCTGTGATCTTGCTCATCTCCGCGTCGCTCTTCGTCCGCTCCCTGAGCAACGCCGTCGAGCTCGATCTGGGGATGGACCCGGACCGGATCGCGATCGCGACGAAGAAGCTGGACGCCGAGGGTTTCGGCCCGGAGGAGGGCGCGCAGTACATCCGAGACGTCACGGCGAGACTGTCGGCGGACCCGGCCGTCGAAGTCGCGCACGCGTCACAGACGATGGAGCTCACGCTCCTCACGATCGACCTGACGCTCATGCGCGACGTCGATGTGCCCGGGTACGCTCCACGAGATCCCGAAGCCGATTTCTTCTGGAGAAACGCGGTTACGCCCGGCTACCTCGAGATGCTGGGCGTGCCGATCGTGCGCGGGCGCTCGCTCGAGGCGGGCGACGTCGAAGGCGCTCCGCTCGTCGCCGTCGTGAACGAGACGTTCGCTGAACGAGTGTGGCCGGGGCGGGATCCGATCGGTCGGACTTTCGTGGCCTCCGGTCAGCCGACTCCCGGAAGCGACGACGTGGAAGAAGTCACTCGGACGTTCCAGGTCGTGGGCGTGGCCCGGAACGGGAAGTACTTCGACTTCGACGACGGACCGCTCGCCTATTTCTGGACGTCGATCTATCAGGACTACTCGTCGCGGATCGTCTTTTCGGCTCGCGGCGTCCGGACCGCGGAAGAGGTGATTCCGCTCCTGCGGGAGAACGTCCGGCTGGCGTCGGGCGAGGTGCAGCTCGCGGCTCCGGGTACGCTCGCTCAGCAGCGGTCGTACCAGTTCATCCACCTCACGCTGGCGTCGCGGATCCTGCGATGGGCGGGTGGGTTCGGCCTCTTCCTCGCCGTGATCGGGATCTACGGCATCGTGTCGTTCTCGGTGACCCGGCGGTCACGGGAGATGGCCATTCGGCTCGCGATCGGAGCCGAGCCGCACCAGGTCCTCTCCGGCGCGACTCGCGACGGGATGCGTCCGGCGCTTATCGGCCTCGCGGTGGGGCTGGGCATCGCGCTGATCGTGGCGCGCGTGCTGGCCGGCATCCTCGTGGGGATCGGATCGATGGATCCCGTCGCCTTCGGCATGGGCGCGGGCCTCCTTGCGGTCACGGCACTCGTGGCGAGCCTGATTCCAGCGTCCCGAGCTCTCGGCGTTCGCCCGATGCAGGCGCTGCGGGACGACTAGCGCTTCGCCTCCGCATACAGCTCCAGCGCCCGCTCCTCGGCCATATCAGGGTCGACCGCGATATCCGGCTCGATCCCGACGATCTCCCATCCCTCGCCCGTTCTCGGGTCATAGGTGCGCCCGATCGGCAGCATGAGCGAGTACCCGCCGGGAAGCTCGACGATCGTCGAGTAGTGGCCCGCACCTCCGGTGCGGCTACCGATGACGGTGGCCCGCCCGGTGGCCTTGAGTGCCATCGTTAGGTGTTCGCACGCCGAGCCGGTGAAGCCGGTCAGGACGTAGACCGGCATATCCGGGCGATTGTGAGTCTGGCTGGGCACGATCGTGTGCTCCCAGCTCAGCACGTCGTCCGTCGTGTCGGCTCGACGGAGCTCCGGCATCGCGTCGAACCCGGCCGCGACGTCGTCCGCGGCCCCGGGCCGGAGATCCATGTTCAGCAGGTGCGTCTCTTCCCCGAACAGGTAGGGCAGGAAACCGTTCATCATCTCGAGGGTGCCGCCCCGACACATGCGCAGGTCGAGGACGAGGGCGCCGGCGTCGGCGTGCTCTTCCATGAATGCCGCGGCCCACCGCTTCAGCTCCTCGTCCTGCGGCATGAGGCCGATTCGCATGAACGCGACCTCGTCGGTGAGCCAACCGCTCTCCGGAACCGGCTCGGGCGTCATCCCCCCCGGAGTGCCCGGGGCCATCCGGACCCGGGTCGGGGCGGCTCCGGTGCCCGCCTGGGCTGAACCAGGGGCCGGGCCTGACCGCACGATGCGCCGACCCGGCGTGGGCGCCCCCGGGGCGCTCACCCGGAGGTGTCGATCCTCCCAGACACCGTTCAGCTCGGTGGTCAGCTGGCGCGCGAACGCGCCGGTATCGCCGGCCGTCTCGTAGCGACGGTCGCGGACGGCGGCACGAAGGAATTCCGCGTACTCCACTCCGTGCTCGGCGAAGAGGTAGCGAGCCTCGAGCACGTCGGCCAACTCGAGCGCGACCTGCTCGTACGCCCTGAGCGTGGCTTCGTCCACCACCCTCGGCGCGGGGCCGACGGGTGCCGGGGTCGAGGCTGCGGTTGCACCATCTCCGATCGTCAGCGTCAGCTCCTCGGAGCCGCGTCGCACGACGAAGGTCAGGGGGTCGGATCCCCGCATCAGATCCGCGAGGGCGGGGCCGTGCTCGGCCATGGGTCGTCCATTGAGGGAGACGACGACGTCGTCGACCCTGAAGCCGGCCGCATCGGCCAGGGACCCCGGCTCGACGATCATGACGCGGGGCTCGGCGTCCATGGGGTTGAAGCCGATGCCCACCTGCCGTCCACCCGCCGAGGCCCTGCGGACCACCTGAGCCTCGGCGGACTCCGTCGGCACGAGTTGCGCCGGCATCGACAGAAGGATCGCGGCGACCGCGACGACGGATCTCGTAGGCATACCGTGATTCTCGCTCGAGAGTAGTGCGATTCGTACTATGTGATCGCTTCGAGAGGATCAGGGTTGCCTGAGGCGTCGGGGCACGGCAGGGCGGGGGCTACGCGTCCTCGTCGTCCAGCGATGCGAGCAACTCCTGCAGCCAACGCACGCGCGCCTCCGCCGCGTACTCTCCCCCGAGGGCCGCGAGCCTCCCGATCGCTCCGTCCTCCGCACGGGAGCGGCCGTACTCCACGGTCATGGCGTGGAAAGCCTCCGCCGCCTCGAGCGCCGACTCCACGAACCGTCGTCGCTCCTCCGCGGTAAGCGCGTCGAGAAAGAACGCGCGGGTCCGTAGCGCGTCGGAGACGTTGGCCGCCACCTCCGGCTGCCCGGCCTCGAGGATCCACCCCCTGAGGGCCGCGGTTCCCTTCCGGGTCAACGTCATCAGTCGTCGTCTTCGACCATCCGAAGCGTCGGAGAGCGCTTCGACGAGGCCGGCCTCTTCGAGCCTGCCGAGAAGGGGGTAGATGGATCCGGCCGAGCCGCTCCAGTGGCTCGAAGGCGACGCCTGGAGCTGCCGCCGAACGGCGTACGCCGTACACGGCTGCAGCGATCGGACGATGCCCAACACCACGCCTTCGAGTTCCGTAATCGTCGCCATTGGCCGCTCGCGAGAGGTCCGGGGTGAAGATACGAGCGCGTCGGCCGAAGCGCTGGCTCACCCCGAGGAGCGCAGCGTAGGTTGAGGTCCGAGGTGCCGACTCTCCCGCATCCGTGTTCATGAGCGATTCGAGCAAGCCGTCCGACGCTTCGCGCCCTGCCATTCATCAGCGGTGGCTCGCCGAGATGAAGCGCCGCAGGGTGTTCCAGGTCATCGCCGTCTACGGTGCGGTGTCCTTCGTCGTGCTCGAGGCCGCCAGCGTGATCTTCCCGGCGATCCCGCTTCCCGCCTGGGCGATCAGCCTGGTTCTCTGGATCCTGATCATGGGCTTTCCGATCGCCGTCGTGATCGCCTGGGCCTTCGAGCTGACCCCCGACGGGGTGAAGCGGACCGAGGCGGCAGCACCGGGAGAGATCGACTCGATCGTCGCCGCTCCGGCAAGACACCGCTGGCCACCCGGGCTCCTCGCGGTGGGCGGGCTCATGCTGTTGAGCGCTGCCTTCTACGTCGGCCGGAGATCCGCCACGGAAGCGGTCGACAAACCTCCCTCGCCGGCGATCGTCGCGTCGCAGACGGCGCAGCCGACGTACGTGGATCCGGACGAGGACCCGCGCCCCGCGATCGCGGTGCTTCCGTTCGCCGACATGAGCCCGGAAGGTGATCAGGAGTACTTCAGCGACGGCATCTCCGAAGAGATTCTGACCGTCCTCTCCAGGATCAGCGGACTCCGGGTCGCCGCTCGCGGCTCTGCCTTCACGTACAAGGGACGCTCGCTGGACCTGAGTCGGATCGGTGACGAGCTCGGTGTGCCCTATCTCCTCAGCGGGAGTGTGCGGAAGGACGGGGACCAGCTGCGGATCAGCGCGGAGCTGGTCAGCACGTCGGACAACTTCCGGCTCTGGTCCGAGACCTATGATCGCCGACTCGAGAGCGTCTTCGCGGTCCAGACGGAGATCGCCGAGGCCATCGCGGAGGCGTTGCGCGTTCCTCTCGGCCTCAGCTCGGACGAGCTCGTGCGTGCAACGCTCGACCTGGATGCGCACGACCTCTACCTGAGCGGCCGGGCCGAGATGAGGCGCCGAGGCGAGAGGGTCGAAGAGGCCGTGCGACTCTTTCGCGCCTCGCTGGAGCGGGACTCGACGTGGGCACCAGCCTGGGGCGGGCTCGCCGAAGCACTCGCCGCGAGCCCCCTGTATGTGGTCCAGGGGGCCGAGTCCGCCGACTCCGCCCTGTGGGCCCGGCGTCTCGCCGAGGCGGAGGAAGCGGCTCGCCGGGCCCTCGAGCTCGACCCCAGAAGCGCGTCGGCCCGGGCAGCCCTCGGGAGCGTCCACCGCGACCGATGGGAGTGGGCCGACGGCGAGCGGGAGCTTCTTCGCGCCCTGGAGCTGGACCCGGACAGCGAGGAGGCGCACACGCAGTACAGCGAGCTGCTCTGGGGCATGGGTCGCCTCGACGAATCTCTGCGGGAGGCTCGCCGCGCGCTGGCGCTCGACCGGTCGCCGATCCGTCTCGACATCTACGGCTTCACCCTCTACATGAACGGGCACCGGGACGAGGCCGAAGCCGCCCTTGAGGAGGGGATCGCGCTGGACAGCGCGGGCGACGTGCACTTCCTCCGTACCGTGCTCGCCAACCAGCTCCTGGTCGAGGGGCGATACGGGGAGGCCCTCGACCGGTTCTCCGCCTTTCTGCCCGACCCCGAGGCATACCGCCTCATGGGTGAGGCCCTCGAGGCGGGCGACACGACGCTGGTTCCGGAGCGCGTGACTCGTGGGCTGCCCCAGACCTGGATGTTGCTCGGTGAGCCGGATCGGGCCCTCGACGTCCTGGAGGAGATGGTCTTCGCCATCCCCTACCGGGTTCAGTACGAGATCTGGGACCCCGTGTTCGCGCCGATCCGCGACACCCGCAGGTTTCGAGAGGTGATCCTGCCGCGCGTGCGGCTCGAAGGGGCGCGGGCTCGCTACGCGGATTCGCCCGAGGGCGAGTGACGCGGCCACCGTCGCGAACGCATCACCGAACCCGGGCCCCGCGCAGCGTCTGTCCGCCCTGACGGAGGATCATCGCCTGCACCTCGCCGGCCTCGTCGATCTCGAACTCGATCTCGGCTGCCACGGCGCGCAGGAAGAAGACCGTCTCCGACGCCGCGTACGCATAGACCGAGGGCTGGTTGGTGAGCCGGGTACGAAGGCGACCGTCGGCGATCTCGAAGGTCGCGATCATCTGCGGAGCGAGCTCGTACGCGCCGACGTAGCGCTCGAGCACCGCCGGCTCGAGCTCCACCGCTTCGCGATGGAGGTAGGCTGGCACCGGGGGGGTGACCAGCTCGCTCGACGGGTTCAGCAGGTGGAAGCCGATGTCGTCCGCCCCGATCCCGGAGTTCGTGAGCACGACGACCGCCGTGCCCGCATCCGGATCGAATCCCGCGAAGGTGCGGAAGCCGGCTGTTCCTCCGTTGTGCCAGACGGTTCGCTGGCCGTCGGTGTTGCGGGTGATCCAGTTGAGCCCGATCTGCATCGGGCCCAGATCCGTGCGCGGGCGGTGCGCCTCGCGGAGCGCCCGCTCCAGATCGCTCTGCGGCTCGCCCACGTTGGCGGCCATGAATCGGAGCATGTCATCGACGTTCGACCGGAGTCCGCCGGCGCCCGAGAGCACGGCCACGTTCCAGAGCGGGACGACGTCCCCTCCGGGGTCGTGGCCCAGCGCCATCGCCTCGGCCATCCGGGGCGTGAGCTCGATGCCGGTCATCGACATCCCGAGGGGCGCCAGGATCCGCTCCCGCACCGCGTCTTCGTACGAGAGACCGAGGTGCCGTGAGAGCAGGTGACCCAGGAGCCCCGCTCCGAGGTTCGAGTACTCGCCCTCGGCTCCGATGTCGCGCGGGAGCTCGTACGAGGAGAGGAAGGCGTAGAGCTGCTCTTCCGTGTAGTCCACGTACGGGTCCGACATGTCCGCCGGCGCCATGTTCAGCGGAAGACGCGGGAGAGCCGATCGGTGCGTCGCGAGGTCGGTCAGCGTGATCTCCCTTCCTCCGCGGGTCGGGGCGGTCACGCCGTCGGGCAGGTAGCCCTGGATGGGATCGTCGAGGGCCACTTCGCCTCGGCCCGCCATCTCCGCGAGCAGCGTGCCCGTGAAGACCTTCGTGATCGAGCCGATCTCGAAGAGCGTGCCCGACGCGGGCGGTGCGGCGCCCTCGCCCGCAGAGCCCGACGAGAGGAACCGGGTCGAGCCGTCCGCCTCGAGGAGCCCCACGGCGATGCCGACCGCGCCTCCCGCGGCGACCCGTCCGTCGAGGATCTCCTGGATCTCATCGTCGGAAGGGAACGCCTGACCCGCGACCGGGACGGCGAACGCGAGCAGGGCAACCAGGAGCGCCGACTTCGAGCGGATCTTCCTCATTCCTCTCCACCCTTTTCTACGAGACTCGCGACCTCACGAACCGCGGCGTCCAGCGCTGCCGCCTGCGACCGGGTGAATCGCCCGAACAGCGTGCGTGCCAGCCCGAGCACGGCGGGCACGACGGCGAGCGACAGAATCATGCCGAGCTCGTTGGCGTCGTTGGCCGACACGACGAAGCCGACGAGCGAGGCGATCCCGGCGAGCATGCCCGGGGGAAGGTACGCCAGCACCGCCGCCGACGAGAGGTTGGCCGAGGCCGTGATCGTCGTGCTCCCGTCTCTCGTGGCGACGGAAACGTGCTGCTCTCCGACCTCCCCCGTGGCTCGCCACTCGATCGCCCCACCCACTTCCGACACGTCGCCGGCTCTGCCCAGATGGCGGCGGATCGCGGCGAGCACGTCCGGGGCCGCGCCCTCGGGAACCTCGCCGGGCACCTTTCTGCGTACGCTCAGGAGCCGCGGACCGCCCAGGAGTCTTCCACCCGACTGCCCGGGCGCGTGATCCATGGACCAGACGGCCCTCTCGATACGCTCGGCGTCGATCCCGACCTCGGCGCCTATGGCCTCGAGCTCGGACAAGGTGAGCCCGTCACCCGACGCCAAAGCGGTACCAGGCACGTCCTCGACCGCCCGCCGGAGGACTTCGCGGACCTCTTCGTCGGTGAATCGTCGCTCGCTCACGGTTGGCGCAGAATCGAGGCCTCAGACACCCGTGCGCGCCAGCTCCGCGTGCCGCGGCATGCCGACCTCTTCGTAGAGGGCGACCGCCTCGGTCAGAAGCTCGTCCGCCCGCTGGAGATCCCCCGGGCCCCTGCGCTGCTTGAGCATCCACGCGTGCCAGCGGCGCGTCTCGGCCTGCTCGGATCGATACGGCATCGCGTGGGCCTGGTCGAGGGCGGTGCGAAAGTGCCCCTCGGCCACGTCCCAGAGTCCCCCGCAGGCCGCCGAGATCCCGAGGTATCGATGTCCCAGGCCGGTCTCCCAGGCCACGATCCCACCCTCCACGGTCTCGAGTGAGACGTCGTAGAGCGACGCGGCGCCCTCCCGGTCACCCATGAGGGCGAGCGATTCCGGTGCGATGAGCGCGAAGGCGCGGTCTCCTCCCCAGGCCAACTGACCCGGCTGCGGAATGCGGGCCTTCGACGCCTCGAACAGCTCGGGGGCCCGCCCCGTGCCGGCGTACGCGTGGAGCAGGAGCTCGAGCGCGTACACCCGGCCTTTCCACCAGCCCTCGGGGAAGTGCTCGACCGCGACTCCGATCTGTCCGAGCGCGCCGTCCCAGTCTCCCTTCCGGAACAGCCCGATCGTGCCGAACAGCGTGTAGAAATGGCTCCAGGCTCCGACGGCGCTCCACAGCGCGACCCCGCGCGCTCCCCACTCGGTGAGCCGATCGGGGTCGTCGCCGTGGATGTATGCGACGCTTCCCGCCGCCATGTCGTCGAGCATCAGAGCTCCCACGTGCCCGATCCGGTTGCCCATGGTGCGGACCTGCTCACTGAGGCGCAGGCACTCCTCCACGTTCCCGGCGGTCATGTGGCAGTACTCTGTTCGAGACAGAGCCTCGGCCATGTTCCAGTAGTCGTTGTGCTCCCGCAGGACCGGGATGCACCGCTCGCCGAGTTCGATCGTCGGGTAGATCCGCCCCAGATCGCACACCGCCGAGGTGGCGATCGCCTGAACGAACCCGACCAGGGCTTCGCTGCCCAGCTCTCGGCCGAGCGACTCCGCCTGCTCGAAGAGCGCGAGGCCCTGCTCGGGCTGGAGACTCCGTGTCTCGATGGCTGCAAGGGAGGAGAGCAGCCGCCCGCGACGAGCGGAGGGTTCTTCGCCGACCGCCTGCAGGCCCCGCTGGCTGAGCGCCCGCCAGTCGTCGAATCGCCCGAACCAGCCGACGATCAGACCCAGCGTCTCACAGAGGGCCGCGACGGACTGCATGTCTCCGATCTCCTCCGCGATGGAGAGAGCGATTTCCCAGCACTCGATCGCCCCGGTCCAATCCCCGAGGCCTCTCAGTGCCTGGCCCTTTCTCGTCAGCAGCTCGAGGTGTTCCTTCGATCGCGCACTGTCCTCGACGGAGAGGCCCCGTTCGATGTGGCCCAGGGCGTCTTCGAACGCCGCGCTGGTGAGCGCCTGGTCGGCCGCGATCGTCAGGAAGCGCACGAGCGTGGCCTCGTCGGCTTCGGGGCCGGCCTCGTAGAGGTGGTGACTGTAGTCGGCCGCGCGCTCTTCGAGCCGGCGAGGGTAGAGCTCCTGCATGGCGCGCGCGATTCTCCCGTGCAGCTGCCGGCGCCTCGGGACGGACAATCGATCCACGAGCGTGCTTCGGATCAGCTCGTGGGAGAATCGATAGCGGGTGTCTCGTCCCACGGCTTCCGCATGGAGCAGGTGCGCCTGCTCCGCCTCCTCCAGGGCATCGACGAGAGCTCCGGGAGACACCACCTCGAGCGCGGCGATCATGCTGTGATCGAACCCCCGGCCCACGACGCCTCCCGCCGTCAGGACGCTCTGCACGCCCTCTCCGACCCGATCCAGGCGCCGGCCGATGACGAGACGGACACTCTCGGGCACCGCGAGCCGGGCTGCGGACGATCCCTTGCGCCAGCGCCCCTCGCCGTCGACGAGCTTGCCCTGTTCCCTAAGGTCGCGGAACACCTCCTCGATGAAAAACGGGTTGCCCTCCGTCTCGCGGAGGATCATGCCGGCCAGCTGCTTCGGCGGCGCGTGCCCGCTGAGGCCGGTCAGGAGCTCCTCCACGGATCGCTCCTCCAGGGGCCGAATCCTGATGTGCTGAGCGAGGCGCTGCCGAGTGAGGTTGGCCAGGGTTCGCTCGAGAGCCGGTGAGATCTCGGACTCGACATCTCGATACGTGCCGATGATGAGCGTGCGCTGGGTCGGAACGTGCTGTGCCAGGTGCTCCAGCAGGAGGAGCGAGGACTCGTCCGCCCAGTGCAGATCGTCGAGCAGGACCACGAGCGGCGAGATCAGCGTCCCGCGCTCCACGAACTCGCGGTAGCTGTTGAAGAGGTAGCGGCGCTGCTGCTCGGCCGGGAGCTCGATCGGCGGCGGGATGTCGGGGAAGAGCCGACGGAGCTTCGGCATGATGCGCGCCACTTCGGGAGCGGCGTCCCCGAGAGCTTCGCGAAACATGTCTTCGGGCAGGGCCCTCGCCGCGTACTCGAGTGTTTCCACGAAGGGCGTGTAGGGGACCGAACCCTCGCCTTCGTACGCGTGGCCGATGAAGCAGAGCAGCTGACGACGCTGGGCCTCGAGCAGAATCTCCTCGGCCAGGCGCGTCTTCCCCATCCCGGGATCGCCTCCGATCAGCACGAGCGACCCTTGCCCCTGCTCGGCGTTGTCCAGCGCCGCGAGCAGCTCGGCCCGCTCCTCCTCGCGTGCGACGAATGGCGTCCGATTCGCGGGCGCGATCGCGAGCGCTTCCCGTACGCGCACGCGCTGCGTCGAGCCACCCGTCAGCGCGGCTCCGAACTCGGCTGCGTTCGCGAAGCGGTCCGAGGGCTCCCTGGCGAGGGCCCGACGAATCGCTGCATCCACGTGGTCCGGGAGCCCCTCGCGACGGAGGGAAGGGGAGGGCACGGGCTCGGTGAGCACCTTCGCGAGGACCGATCTCGCCGAGCGGCCCTCATAGGGGCGGTCGCCCGTGACCATCTCGAAGAGGAGGCAACCGAGGGCGTACACGTCGGAGCGCGCGTCCACCGGATCCCCGGCGGCCTGCTCCGGGCTCATGTAGCCCATCGTGCCCAGGGAAAGGTTGGCGCGCGTCACCCGGTCCGACCCTGCCGTCTCGATGGCGCCCGCGATGCCGAAGTCGACCACCATGGGCAGCCCATCGGTGAGCATCACGTTCTCGGGCTTGATGTCGCGGTGGACGACGTTGTGCTGATGGGCGTAGTGGAGGGCCGCGGCCACCGACCTCGCGATCGCGAGGCTCTCCTCGACGCCGATTCGCTTCTCGCGATCCAGCTTGTCCTTCAGGCTCTCGCCCGCCACCAGCGGCATCACGTAGAAGAGGTTCCCATCCGCGCTCCCGGAGTCGAAGAGCGGCAGAATGTGGGGGTGCTGGAGGTTTGCCGTGATCCTGATCTCGTTCAGGAAGCGATCGGGACCCACGGCTGCGGCGAGCTCGGGGCGGAGCACCTTGAGCGCGACGCTGCGCTCGTGCTTGGGGTCGTGCGCGACGAAGACGATCGACATGCCGCCCTCGCCGAGCTCCGACTCGATGCGATAACGACCTCCGAGGGCTTCGTTCAGCCGATCGATGTCAGCCGACATCCTGTCCACACCTCCCACGTGTCTCTGATCAGGGCCAACATCCGGAAGACCGAGGGCGCTGCGCAACCCGCGGACCTCGGGCCCACGCCCGTTTTCCCGGTCAGAACTGCACGTCCCACTGCACGCGGAAGCGCCCGCCTTCTTCCAGCTGATCGCTCGCTTCGAAGTCGAGGACGAGCCAGGAGAGCTCCGCGGTCAGCTTCGAGTCGTGGCCGTGGAAGAACCAGTTCACCGCGAACGACAGCTCGTCGTGACGGTTTCGGGGTGCATCGAGATCGGGTCGATACCATGCCCATCGGCCGGCGATCTCGAGCGGCTCGGGGAAGGACGTCCAGCTCGCGCTCGGAAAGTACCCGAGCTGCACGTAGTTGCCGGCGAGATCCGTGACCTCCGTCGTCTGCGTGTCGCGCACCTGCTTCCAGTGGAGCTCCTGCGTCCACGACACGCCCTTCCACAGGAAGGCCGTCTCCACGACCGACTGGTGCACCCGATACCTGCCGTCGCCGGTGTCTGTGAAGCGGTTGAGCGAGCCACAACCGTCCTGGGAAAAGCGCGTGCACGGGCTGCGGTTGGTCACGGCACCGGCCGCGACCGAGAGCGTGGGCTCGGCGGTTCGGGACAGCTCGGACCCGACGAAGGGCACGGGTCGACCGAACGGGTTCCACTGGATCCGCGCCATGTACATGAGGTGGTTGTCGTCGTTGGTCCCCCCGCCGCGGCCCGTTCCCGTGAAGGCCGAGAGCCAGTACGAGACGTCGGCGGACGACCCTTCGGCGAGTCGACCGAACAGCGACACGCCCTGCTGACGGTCGAGCGTGAAGTATCGGTTGATCAGCGAGCGGTCGACCATCTGCTGACGCCCGGACGAGATGACGCGCTCCCGGCTGTACTGGGCCTTCCACTGACCCACGCGAACGCTGGCCCGACGCGATCGCTCGAGCGTGAGCTCGAAGTTGAGGAGGTTCGAGGCGGCGAGCTCGTACTCGAAGTAGTACCCGAGCCAAGGGCGAAAGCCGTGTCCGCCGACCTTCAGCCGGGCGCGGTTGAGCTCCAGGGACGTGCGGGGATCACCGAGGTAGTCGTCGAAGCTGGTCGGGTCGGTGTCGTACGGATACGAGAGGCGGAACTGGAAGCGGAACTGCAGCTCCGTCCGCCAGTCTCCGTCCGCCGTCTCGATGAAGAACCCTCGCGGACCGTGCCCGACCGACGGGCGCTCGCCTTCGGTGCCGGCCTGTGCGTGCGCTGCCGTTGGGGATAGCGGCAGCAGCAGCCCGAGAACGAGGAGGATCCACCGGGGTTGACGGACATCGGGGCCGGATATGACGACACCTCTTCGGCTGCGTGGGGTGGGCGACCGGTATGCAAGCCCTCACGCGGCGCGTCGGCAAGGGGTCGGGCCGTCACGGTGCGGGGCGTCCGGTCGGGCACGGCCGTACCCTGCGGATGACGCCTCCTCATGCCGCCGTGCCGTTGACCGCCCCGTCGCGCCCGGCGAGCGTTACGGGCCCGTTCGACTCTTCCTGACCGTGCCGTGACTCCACCGGAACGCGATGTCCGCACCGCCGTCGTGGGGGCGGGCTACCTGGGACGCTTCCACGCGCAGAAGTACGCCGCGGCCGAGGGTTCGGAGCTGGTCGCCGTCGTCGATCCCGACGAGGAGCGCCGCGACGCGGTGGGGGCGGAGGTCGGCGCGGAGCCTCTGGCGCACCACGCCGGCCTGGTCGGGCGCGTCGATGCCGTCTCGATCGTCACGCCGACCCGCAGTCACTACGAGATCGCGAAGGACCTCCTGCAGGCGGGGGTCCACGTGCTGGTGGAGAAGCCGATTACCGTCACGGCGGAGGAGGCAGGCGAGCTCGTCGCCCTGGCCGGGGAGAAGGACCTCGTGCTGCAGGTGGGCCACCTCGAGCGCTTCAACGCCGCGATTCTGGGCGTGGCGCCGCTCCTGGTGGAGCCCCGCTTCATCGAGTCGCATCGCCTGGCCCCCTTCAACCCGCGGGGAGCGGACGTGAGCGTCGTGCTCGACCTCATGATCCACGACGTCGATCTGATCCTGAACATGGTGAAGTCGCCGATCGTGAGCATCGATGCCAACGGCGCCTCGGTGATCTCGGAGGAGCCCGACATCGCCAACGCGCGCATCCGTTTCGACAACGGGTGCGTGGCGAACGTGACGGCGAGCCGGATCACGCCTCGGGTCGAGCGGAAGATCCGGATCTTCCAGCACCACGCGTACATGTCGATCGACCTGCACGCCCGGAAGACGGCCGTCTACCGCAAGGACGGGGACGGACTGCCGACACCTCTGCCGGGCATCACGATGAAGCACGCCGAGTATCCCGAGGGCGACGCGCTGGCCACGGAGATCGCCGCGTTCCTCCACTCCGTCCGGACGGGGGAGCCTCCCGTAGTGAGTGGAGAGGACGGCAAGCGGGCCCTCGAGACCGTGATCGAGATTCAGCGCCTGGTAGAAGGAGCCGCGGCATGATCCCCATGGTCGACCTGAAGGCCCAGTACGCCGGCATCCAGGAGGAGGTCGAGGCAGCCGTCCTCGAGGTCCTCCGCAGCGGCTGGTACGTCATGGGACCGCAGCACAATGCCCTGGAGGAGGAAGCGGCGGCCTACCTGGGTGTGAAGCACGGCCTCGGAGTCGCGTCCGGCACCGACGCGCTCCACCTGGCGCTGCGGGCTGCGGGCATCGAGCCCGGCGACGAGGTGGTCACCACCGCGTTCACGTTCGTGGGGACCGTCGAGGCGATCCTCTACATCGGGGCGATTCCGGTCTACGCCGACATCGACCCGGTCACTTTCAACATCGATCCGGCCGCCGTGGAGGCCGTCGTCACGCCGCGCACGAAGGCCATTCTCCCGGTTCACCTCTTCGGCTTGCCCGCCGACATGGATGCGATCATGGCGATCGCGGATCGTCACGGTCTGGTGGTCATCGAGGACGCCGCGCAGTCGATCGGGGCCCGGTGGCGGGACACGATGACCGGGGGCATCGGACTGGCGGGGTGCTTCAGCTTCTATCCGACGAAGAACCTGTCGGCCGCCGGTGACGGCGGACTGATCACCACCAACTCCGACGAGGTCGCGGCGCGTGTGAAGAGCCTCCGCAACCACGGAAGCCGGCAGCGCTATCACCACTCGGAAGTGGGCTACAACAGCCGCCTCGACGAGATCCAGGCCGCCGTACTTCGCGTGAAGCTCCGGCACGTGGAGGCGTACAACGACGGGCGACGCAGGAACGCGCGACTCTACACGGAGTGCCTGGCCGGGGCCGACGTGCAGACCCCGCAGGAGCCCCCGCACGGCTCGCACGTGTTCCACCAGTACACGATCCTGACCGACGAGCGCGACGCGATCATGGCCCGGCTGAAGGATGCCGGGGCATCGTCGGGGATCTACTACCCGATCCCGCTCCACCGGCAGGAGTTCTGCGCGGAGGCCTGTCGAGACCTATCGCTTCCGGTCACGGAGCGGGTGGCGGAGCGCTGTCTCTCGTTGCCGATGCACCCGGAGCTGACCGAGGATCAGGTGCGGCACATCGCGTCGGTCGTGGCCGAGGGCTGACCTCCGTGAAGGGGGCTGGTGCGCTGTGCCTCTTCGCCCTGGGGGCCTGGGCGTGTGGCCGGCCGGAGGCTCCGGATGCCGCACGCGGCGTGACGCCGTCCTTCGACTGCGCGTCGGCCGAGGGGGAGGTGGAGCAGCTGATCTGCGCGACGCCCGAGCTCGCCGCGCTCGACCGCACGTTGGACAGTGTCTGGTCGGGCGGGATGGATCGCATGGCGGCAGGTGGAGCGCCCACCGCCGACCTCGATCTCGTGCGCGCCGAGCAGCGCGGCTGGATCGGCGGCCGCAACGACTGCTGGAAGGCCGAGGACGTGCCCGGTTGTACCGAGGAAGCCTATCGGGAGCGGATCGCCGTCGTGCAGGCCCAGTTCGAGCTCGCTCCGGGGGGCGAGGCATCGTTCTGGACGTGCGAAGGCAACCCCGCCAACGAGTTCGTGGTCACGTTCTTCGACACCGACCCCCGGACGGCCCGCGTCGAGCGGGGTGACCGACAGGAAGTCTTCGTCGCGACGCGGTCGGCCTCGGGGGCGCGATACCTCGGATCCTTCGGGAAGGAAGCCTGGTTCAAGGGCGAGGAGGCCATGTTCGTCTGGCCGCAAACCGACACGCTCTCCTGTCAGGCGCGGTGACCGGTCTGTTCGCCGCTCGCCGGTTTTGTAGAATTGCAGTCATGCAGCCGAGCCCTCTCACCCGTCCACTCCTCCGCACCCACCGTCCCGCCGGCCTGGCGGCGATCGTCGGGGCGATCCTCGTCGCGTGCGGCGACGAGCCGTCGCCGACGGCCGGCCCCGCCGGGGTCGACGAGGAGCCGACGCCGCTCGTGCAGGATCTCGACAGCCTGCTCCAGGCCCGGCTGAGTATCAACGGGATCGACGGGAGGATCGAAGAGACGCTCGAGGCCCGGCTCGGACGACCGGTGAACGATCGGCTGGCGGAGCTGGGCCGGCTCCTCTTCTTCGATCCCGTACTCTCGGTCACGGAGGACAACAGCTGCTCCGGCTGCCACGGGCCCAACGTGTCGTTCAACGACTCGAAATCGATCTCGGTGGGCGTCGACAACAACGGAGTCGTGGGGCCCGGACGGAGCGGTCCGCACAACCTCCGACGCGCGCCGACGATCATCAACGCGGCGTTCTATCCCAAGCTGATGTGGGACGGCCGCTTCGCTGCCAACTCCCTCGACCCGTTCGACAACTCCGACGGGTTCGCCTTCCCGGATCCGGAGGGCGACGGGCTCTCGCACATGGAGCATCTCCTGGGCGCGCAGGCCTTCACGCCCACGGTCTCCCGGATGGAGATGGCGGGCTTCGACTTCGAGGGTGACAACGACGCGATCCGCGCGCTTCTGGCCTCGCGCGTGGACGCGATCGAGGCCTACCGCTCCGGGTTCGCGGACGTGTTCCCGGACGTGGCCGGCGGGGACCCGGTCTCGTACGCACACATCGCCGCGGCGCTGGCGGAGTTCCAGTTCACGCTCATTCGGGCGGACGCACCCGTCGACCGCTACGCGCGCGGGGACACCGACGCGCTCACCCGCGAGCAGAAGCTCGGGGGCGCCCTCTTCTTCGAGCGGAAGTCCTCCTGCTTCGAGTGCCACATCACGCTCGGCTACGCCAACCAGATGTTCAGCGACTTCGACAATCACGTGCTGGCGGTGCCGCAGATCGTCCCCCTCGAGAGCAACGCGGAGTACGACGGGCCTGCCGGCAACGAGGACTTCGGCGTCGAGCGGATCACGGGCAATCCGGAGGACCGGTACCGCTTCCGGACCACGCCGCTCCGCAACGCGGCCTTCCAGCCGACGTTCATGCACAACGGCGCGTTCGTGTGCATGGAGGACGCGATCCGGCACCATACCGAGCTCTTCGCCTCGATCGACGCCTTTTCCACGGCGCGGCTCGATGCCTCCCTCCAGGGCTCGCTCGGGCCGATGGAGCCCATGCTCGAGCGGGCGCACAAGTTCAGCGTGGAGCCGAGGGGCATCCTCACGGACGACGAGTTCCGCAACCTGACCGACTTCGTGCAGAACGCGCTCATGGATCCGGACGCGCACCCCGACGCGCTGCGGCACCTGATCCCCGACGCGGTCCCGAGCGGTCTGCCGGTGCACGACTTCGAGTACGACATCACGCCGCCTTCGTGTAACTGACGAGAGGCCGGCCACGCCGGGGACGTCAGCCGGAAACCGGGGGAGGGTTCGGTGTACCGGGCGGGGTCTCCGATCCCCCGTGTGAAGCCATGTCCGTTCCCACCTCCCGCGTCCGCGCCCTGAACGGTGCCGCCGTGCGTCCGTCCGGCGATTGGGTGCTTTACTGGATGACCGCCACCCGACGCCTCACCTGGAACCACGCGCTGGACCGCGCCATCGCACACGCGCAGACGCTGGACCGTCCTCTGGTCGTCCTCGAGCCCCTGAACGTGGACTACCGCTGGGCGTCGGATCGGCACCACCTCGCCGTGATCGACGGCATGAGGGAGCACGAGCGCACACTGGCGGGCAGCGGAGTCGCCTACCACCCGTACGTCGAGCCTCGGCCAGGCGCGGGTCGGGGGCTGCTCCGGGCCCTCGCCGAGCGGGCGTGCGCGGTCGTCACGGACGATTCGCCGGTCTTTTTCACGCCCCGGCTCCTGGAGGCCGCAGGGCGCCTGCGCGGGTGCCTCGTCGAGGCGGTCGACAGCTGTGGGCTGCTCCCGCTTTCGGCAGCCGATCGCACCTTCACGTCGGCCTACCACCTCCGGCGCTTCCTGCACAAGGAGCTTCCGGCCCATCTCGGCGAGGCCCCGGCGGCGGACCCCCTCTCCTCGGCTCGACTGAAGCCTGCGCGGATTCCCGCCGACGTCCTGGATCGATGGCCGCGGGCTCCGGACGCGCTGGTCGGGGGAGAGGGACTCCCGGCTCAGGAGGCGCTGGTGGGCGAGCTGGGCGCGCTGCCGATCGACCATTCGGTCGGCCCGACGGGCTGGCGGGGGGGGCATGGGGCGGCGCGCGCACGTCTGGACGCGTTCCTCGGCGACGGGCTCGACCGGTACGGCGAGGAGCGGAACGACCCCGACTCCGGGGCGGCCAGCGAGCTCTCGCCATGGCTGCACTACGGACACATCTCCGCGCACGAGGTCTTCGATGTCGTGGCGCGACGGGAGGGGTGGAGCCCTGCACGCATCACCCCTCCTCACGACGGGCGGCGGAAGGGCTGGTGGGGGATGAGCGCGTCCGCCGAGGCCTTCGTCGACGAGCTGATCACCTGGCGCGAGCTCGGCCACGTGTACTGCGCTCGGAACCCCGACTACGATCGGTACGAGACGCTCCCCGAGTGGGTGCTCGAGACATTCGAGGTGCACGCGTCGGACCCCCGTGAGCACGTCTATTCGCTGGAAGCGTTCGAGCGGGCCGACACCCACGACGAGATCTGGAACGCGGCGCAACGCCAGCTCGTCGAGGCCGGCGTGATCCACAACTACCTGCGCATGCTGTGGGGCAAGAAGATCCTCGAGTGGAGCCCACATCCACGCCGCGCCCTCGAGGTGATGGTCGAGCTGAACAACAAGTACGCGCTCGACGGGCGTGACCCGAACTCGTACTCCGGGATCATGTGGGTTCTGGGGCGCTTCGATCGGGGCTGGCCGGAGCGGCCCATCTACGGAAAGGTCCGCTCCATGAGCTCTGCGTCGACACGGAGGAAGGTGCGGCTCGACCGCTACCTCGAG
>Ga0209536_100004329_pt1 | contig 22440 bp, 17 predicted proteins | sample DeeMarSeWOR28_12_FD_187461 | JGI IMG/M metagenome (GOLD analysis project Ga0209536, IMG submission 187461) | Marine sediment microbial communities from White Oak River estuary, North Carolina - WOR-2-8_12 (SPAdes) (version 2) | ecosystem: Environmental > Aquatic > Marine > Intertidal zone >... | reverse complement strand
AATAGTAGAATTGATATTAACTGCCGCGTCATTGACTAGGATATCTACTCGCCCAAATTCGTCGATAGTTCTTCGAACCATCCTTTGCACATCCTCATCAACTGTTATGTCAGTCCTAATAGGGATAGCTTTACCTCCAAAGGCACTAATCTCGTCGACTGTTTGACGAATCGTGCCGGGGAGTCTGCTCTGTCCTTCTTCTTCAGTACGGGCAACCACCACGACTGTCGCACCTTCACGGGCAAAGGTAAGACAAATCTGCTTGCCAATACCCCGGCTTCCCCCGGTAACAATGGCCACTTTTCTTTCTAACTTCATTTTTAATCCACCTTATATACTTCATTGTGCTTTGAATTGGGGTTTTCGTTTTTCTATAAACGCACTTGTTCCTTCTTTGAAATCATTGGAATTCCTAATACGAGTTGTGAGTTCTGCTTCAAGCTTAATACCGTCATCCCAGGACATATTGTAACCGCGGATAATCATTTCTTTTACCGCTTGAACTCCGAGAGGTCCAGCTTCACATATGGATATTGCCCAATCCATAACTGTCTGCATGAGCTCACCCCGTGGCACTATGAGATTAATTAATCCAATTCGATAAGCCTCTTCTGCACTAATTTGCTTCCCTGTCATCATCAGTTCCATGACATGGGTTCGATTTATATATCGAGGTAATCGTAATGTACATTCTGAGCCTGGGAAATAGCCTATTAGGACTTCTGGATATCCAAGCCGTGCGTCATCAGCGGCTATTCGCAAATCACATTCCATGGCAAGTTGAAGCCCGCCGCCTAGGCAATAACCGTGGATGGCAGCAATAAATGGTTTCCATATTTGCTCCGCCCTAATTCTTCGAAATCCTATATTGCTACCGGTTGTTGCTGTCGTAAAATCATTTATATCAGCGCCTGCGGAGAATGCTCTTCCATAACCATTGATTATTCCAACCCACAAGTCAGAATCATCACGAAAATCCAACAAGGCATCGTTAAGTTCATGATGCAATTGGGTATTCTGGGCATTAAGCACATCTGGTCGATTTAGCGAAAAAATGGCTATTTTGCCTTCTTTTCTATATTCTATTGTTTGATATTCTGTTGTTGACATCTGTGTTGACCTCCTATACATAGGCTTAGTATCTGGATCGAGAGGCTCATATTATCAAGTGGCAGTTATTGACTATTATGAAAATTTGGTTTTATTGCTTTTCTCTTTGATTTAGGTTTGTTGACTCGAATACATTTCTCCACGTGGTTGTGGTGGCCACGAACATCAAAAAACCTCCCGCATATCGGACAAATTACACGTATGGTTCTACGATTTACCATTGGAAATGCGAGAATAATATCCTTTGTCTCTTGTTCAAATCAACTGTAGTCAAATCATTATAATCGTTTAGTATTGGTTATGGGAAGGAAAAAACTAGTCTGATTGCAGTGTGAGAAGATATATCTGGATCAATCCTTAGCATAATTATAAAAACAAATCTACTCTACTTGGGAGGAGATTGATTGTTAGTTATTCGGCTTATAAGGAGATAAGGAGGATGCAGGAGCAATCAAATCAGGTTGTTGATGCAGAGACTTTTCATATTACAAAACCTATAACCCAATGTAGTTATTTCAATATAGTTCTATATAATTATGATTTACAGGCAAAGTAATTATTTCACATAAACATACTCTACTGATAGCCAACGTGGTGATTGTGAAATATCGATGAATTTCTGTTCATCCGCATATAGTTCTTGAATAGCTGCACTGCGTTCTGAGGTTTGGTTTTTTGGCGAATATGACTCAATATTATCCCACCAGAGCTCGGCAACGCCATCATAAGCAATTGGTCGATCAATACTAACACGTAGTATCTCGTTGTAATCGTCATAACCGGTGTGGGATTGAATATACCTTCTGATTCCCAGAATATCTTTTTGTTTTTGCACTAGGGGGCCATGATTATCTCGCCAGTACCGTTGGAATTCTTCCCGCGTAAGGTGCGGTAATCGTCGCAGACAATAGACTAACTTTACGACCGAAGTTGTGTTCTCGGTTTGGGGTAATACGGGTGACTCATTGATGAATACATGTTCATCAGTAAACCATAATGGGGATCTGGGGCGATCAATAAAATTAAGTTCATCTTCGATATGACTATTGATTGCCCGTCGATGCTCTGGTGTTTGTTGAGTTGACATAAGCGAATCGACATCATCGTACCATAATTCAGCGACCCCATCGAACGGCTCGATGCGCAGGGTTGATCGTTGTTGATTTCGCCTGGGCGTGTAATCTATAGTGTGAGATTGTATGTAGTAACGTATGTCAGCCTGTTTAGCAGTATTTTTTACCAAGGGACCATGGTTAGCTCTCCAGTACTGTTGGAATTCTTCACGCGTAAGATGTGGCAATCGACGCAGACAATATACTAATTTCACCATTGATTACCCCTATATACACTTAACTGTTACTCCCTATTCCTTGACTAACTGATCATATAACATATTTATAGTCAATGTAATAGACTGTTCGTTCGTTTCGCTCATTGGCGCTAGTAAGCAATCGGCTAAATCTATTTCATCCAGAATTTCTTCCTTGCCTATGCCGGCCTTCATAAGATTTTCAACGCGGTTGCTAACTGTTTCGAAGTAGATAAGAGTTTTGTTAGCCGTATCCTTGTCACACATCGGCCCATGTCCTGGGACGATAGTCGCGATATCTATATTCTGGATATTACGGAGGAGAACCATCCATTCCCGGAAAGAGGAATTGGGTGTTACCAGTGGCATACCAGCAACTATGTTATCACCTGCGAAGAGTATTTTGTCATCCGGTATGTAGATACACGCTGAACCTATAGAATGCCCACCCGCGTGGAATAGAATTAGAGTCCTATTACCCATATAGAGTTCCAGCTTTTCGTCAAACACGATTTCCGGTAAGCCGATTTCCACATTATCAAATACCTGATTGAACTCTCGATATATGTCTGGGAAGTATTGGTTGACTTCGTTGGGTAGGTCTGTCTTTAATCGTGCAATCTCAGCTATCGACGCTTGATGTGCGATAATTCGATTGGTTAGATGAGCACCACCAATCAAATGGTCAAAGTGTTCATGAGTGTATACTAGGTATGCTATATCTGGAGGAGATAACTTACCGAGTTCACTAAGAAGGTTGCGAGTATCTTGGGGAAGAACTGGACTATCAACCAGAACTAGTCCCTTCTCCGTTAGTACACAACCAACATTACATCCGAGATATTCTGTTTCTACAAATACATTATCGTTAATTTGGATCATCGTCTATTTATTCAGATTCAACACTGAGAAATTGATTTCGATTTTGTGGTCTTCGTACACGATATTTCTTTCATTAAACAACACTCTCGATGCACCATATTATCCGAAGTTGTACAAACATACATAAATTCCGAGATAAATCATGGTATTGTAGATAAATTAGGTTCTTATTAGTAACCGATATCGTATTTACTAGTTATAGTGCAATGAGTATGAATAATATATAATATTTTACTCTTACCAAGCACAGTTAGAGAGCAAAAGTTGTTCCTAATTACGATTTATGCGAAATTGTACAGTGTATGCGTTGGTAGTTAATGCTTGGTTACTCATCTTTCCCACTGCCATGTCTCATTTTCATTGTTGAATGTGGCAGTGAAGATTCTGGCTGGATCTTCGGTTTCTTTCACGTTGGGTACAACTACCCCCGCCTGATACCCGTATCCTTTTGGTACATATAGACTAAAATCGAGATGATTAGAGCCAGTAGCTATGGCTTTGAAGTAATTATCGATAGCATCTAAACTGCTTCCCACGTCAATTTTTCCAGTGTAAATACCTCCATTCAAGGTTTTATCAGCATACTGAAATGCCCGGCCGTAAAGTGATAGCAGGCTCACCTTCGCTGGAAATTCCAATCCATATATAGCCATACAGGTTGAGATGTAGTTTGTAAACTGTAGACTCGGCCATTTCCCCCTTCCCCATGTCATGTCAGGGTACAAAGAATCATGATTTTCTATATCCAATTTTGACATGGCTAAGGCAGCTGCACACGCTGAAATTATACGGATTGATTTCAAGAAATCATGCCCCTGTTTATTCCACTGACTATTGCTGTATTTCAATTGGAGGGAAATTTGCAGAAATGGTCCGTGCAAGAAGCCGTATTGATCAAGGGCTGTCTGACTCATAGCTTCAGCTCCCAGTCTTAGCAACGGTGTCCAGAAGCCGTTCTTGCCATGCTCGTCATAGTCTATTATGCCGTCACCGTTCTCGTCGAAGGCATCCAGTATCTCCTGATAATATGATGATCCGGTGAGATTATCATTTGCCTTAAGGTAGCCGAATACAGTCTGTTGCATATCCCAGAGTATTGTTGATGGATTGTAGTAGAAATATGGGGTAATGAGTTCAGAAAAATTGCCCTCCTTAGCAATACCAAGATAGCCATCGCTGGAAGCTAAATCGGCACCCGATATGCTATCAAAACCTATTACGTAATAAGATTGCTGCCCCAATCCCCTGCCCTCTGCGTACTTGAAGAGATCATAACGTGATAATGGCGAATCAAAACCGTCTATCTCTATGATGTTTTGGCCATCCGACATTGGAACCGGTACTTTTTGTATGAATCCAGTAGTCAGATTGTACTCTTCCTTCAATTTTTCTCTATCCTGCATTGTTTCTGTATTAAAGCAGTATCTAGCACAGAGTAAATCCAAGGCCACAGGATCAAATGAAGCTAATACGTAACCTTCTGGTACCTTAACTGCTCGGATTCCGCCAGTATGATCGATGTTAGTCGCTTCAATTGCATCAACAATGTGGAACATGGATACTCCCTGGTTTGCAGTAGCCATGATAACGTCTGCTTGTGTACCCGACATTCCGGCGGTGTTTGTTACTACATACCTCCCATTATTATCCCTAATCGGTAATCCGCTCTTGTCATCTATATTTGCCACCCAGATAGCATGAGGTATCTCGGTCTTCATACCTGGGTATTGGTTATATGGGAAAGCATATTTCCACCGAGTACTCTTCTGATCATCATCCTGGGATACTTCCATTGGATAAAGGCCAATCCCGAGGTTCTTTATAGCATTGGTTATCAGGTCAATTGCGTGCATCTTCAGCTTGGGTACATTGATCAAGAAGCAGCCGGGATATTCTTTCATATCCTCAGGATTTTGAGGGTTCCCCCCCACGATCACCTTGTGCAGTGTTATTTCCTTAAAATTAGCACCATTAGGAACAGGCACGGCCCTTGGCTTCGACTTGTCGTCGTACAGACGATTCAAATCGTAGACCATCAACCTCATACCAGCCTTTCCTGGCGGAAGGTAGTGACCTGAAACACTCTCCTCATAACCCTTCATTGGGTCATCTTGGTGGGATGCAGGATGTTTCTCAGATAAGTATTTTCTAACGAAGTAGAAACCCCAGCCACCGTAGAACTCTCCGCTCCTGCCTTCAATCACTGCCTCGGTGGTGATTGGTCCCTTTCCAGCGTTGAGTAGGTTAAACGCACCAGCAGTAATTGATGTGGCGCTGGCAGCTTCTCCAACTGCCATTTCGTGGTAGGTGATTTCAAGTTTATCGTGGAACCACCTCATGAGAGCTGCAATGAGTGGCCACTGTGTACAGGCGCTATTTCCCATGCCCTCACCGTGTGTTTCGGGCTCAATAACCCTTGGATTAACTAGATTAGGTTTAAAAAGGAGTTTCTTACCTATTTGAATTTGCGACTTTATCTGTTTTTCGAAGTCTATTTCTTTGTTTAAGCGGCTCAGACAATAATCCAGATTCGAGTATATATAATCTATCTTCTCTTTTATCTCACTCCAAGCCGCAGCGTTTGATTCGTTAATGAAACTCGTAAGTAATTCAGGTACACCAATATAGGCTCTTTGTGGATCCATCCGTACTACACCAATGGATGATCCTGAATTATCAATACTCCGCTTCATGATTCCTTACCTACTTTGACATTTTTCGTTTGTAGCTATGTGTTTGCCATCGACTGAGTTGGTTTATTATACAACTACCTCGGGTCAATCAATCAAATTACATATTGCTTACCAGTATAGGATATACCTTTCATATACAAGTATATAGCTATATAGCATTCTGTAGATAACGACACTAGCATTCAATTCGTCTGTTTTTGTATTAGCCACAGTATCTTGGTGAGATTATATTCCGAGAATATGGATAAAACAGACTTCCCAGGCTCCAACCATATGTACCAGTCCAATCTTCGGTTTTTTCTCAACCTGGCGATTACCGGCCTGACCGCGCATTTGCCACAATATTTCTGCAATCTGTCCAAGTCCTGTAGGACCAATAGGGTGTCCCATAGAGATTAATCCGCCACTGGTATTTACTGGGATATGCCCTTGTATACTTGTGGATCCGTTTTCAATCAATCTGCCTCCATCACCTGTCTTACACAGTCCAAGAGCTTCATAGTATAAAATTTCCTCAATAGTAGCGGCATCGTGTAACTCAACGATATCAAGATCTTCATTGCTGATTCCCGCCATATTATAGGCTTGTTTTGATGCCATTTCTGTTAAACCAACAAGGGGATCAATGTCGGTAACAGCACCAGTGCAAATTGATGCAAGAACCTTTGGGCATGTTCTATTGGTAAAGCGACGTAACACATTGGCTGCACATAGAATGACTGCAGCTGCTCCCTCATCCCAAGGACAACAATGCAGTACAGTCAAAGGATTCGCTACCATACGTGCAGTGTGAACTTCTTCAAGCGTCACTGTTTTCTGAAAATGGGCGTATGGGTTTAAACTACCATTGAAATGATTTTTTACAGATACCTTGGCCAGTTGGTCTATTGTCGTACCATATTTATCCATATGTTGACGAGCACGTTCAGCAAAGCCCTGCATCATTATGGTATTAACTGATGCTTTGGTGACTGCCTCTCCCCTTTGAGAGGTGCCTTGACGATATGTTCTGAGTTTGTCTACGCCAATGGCGACTGCTATGTCATGCATACCTGAAGCAACTGCCAAGTATGCTTCCCTGAATGCAGCACATCCACCGGCAGAAGCGTTTTCTACATTAGTTATAGTAATACCCGTAGCACCCATTAATCTAGCAATGGTATGCCCAGCACCCCCATGCAGATTACTTGATGAGCAGTAGCCTATCGGGATATCCTGCCAGCGAATACCGGCGTCTACCAAAGCATTTTCACAAGCTTCGATTCCCATTATTTCAAAAGGTATTTCTGGAAATATACCGTAACGGTATAAACCAGCACCAATGATGAAGACGTCTCTCATATTTAGGCTATTCGTAATCCCTTCACCTGTATAATCCGAAAAATATGAATTCTACTCTTATTCATTGGAATCGTTATATTTAAATTGTTATTACGCATATTTGTTATACGATCGCTAGTTGTCAATACCGATAAACATAGATTGTAAAGGAGAAAAGAATCTTTTCTGCCTTGTATAACATAATCTTTATTGTTGGATAATTCTGCGTATGGATACTCGTCAATTGATATTCCAGGGTCGATAGTATAGAGCAATTAAATACTGTACGGTGTAATACCTAGTTGATATCACACGTGTACGGTTGTTGTTTTAATGTTACCGGTTAGCTTTCCCCGTTTTATGAACGCAATCAAGGAAATCAAGGATTTCGTTCGCAGTGGTTTCTGGATCCTCAATTGCTGTCATATGACCAACTCCTGGCATGAGGACGAAACGGTTGTCTGGGATAAACCAGGCCATCAATTCGCTTGGACCGAGAAAGACTATGTCAAATTCACCGAGTAGAATGAGACTAGGGCACTTTATCTGTTTCAGGCCGTCGACTCTTGGATCAGGATCAGTGTAGAAACTTGTACGGAAATCACGTAGCGCTTCTGGGCTTAAACGCCGCTGGTGGAAACCATCCATAATATCAAATAACCTATCGCTATCGGAGTGCTGCTCCATTTTAAAGGTGAACGGTCCTGGGTTTTGACGCCAGTTGGCTTTCCTTTCCTCGTAGTTGAGATTGACAATAGGCTCCTGACGGGCGGTATCCATCATCTGCCCTAGCTGTTCTTCAGTCAATCTATAGGTACCCACCATCCGGGGGAGTGTGGCCGAGCCTGTATCAGTTAACATACAACTAAGAAGACGGTCAGATCGCGTCATCGCGTACCGTACGCCGGCCATACCGCCCGTGGCATGCGTTAGCATATGGAACTTATCAATACCGAGAAAATCAGCAAGGCGACCAAAGTCTTCACCCATTGTATCAGCATCATATCCGTATGGCTCGCCTGTCAAAGAAGTCCGCCCATGTCCACGCATATCATAACAAATTACACGGTAGTACTCAGCTAATTTAGCCGTGACGCCCGTATCCCGCCAGTAACCACAATCCTCGGCTAGACCATGGTTAGCTATTATTGGTTCACCTTTCCCAGAATCCTCGTAATACATTTTGAGATTACGGCTTTCGAAGTATGGCATAATTCACCTCTCACTTCTATTTAGTTACGACAGATATGCATATGATAATTCACAGAAAGAATTAACTATATGTGCAATAATTTCTCCAATCCTGTCAATTCCACTCGAAATTAATATTCTATAATCATACGAGCAATAACTAATTCTATGTTGTTTGATTGTATCAAACTTATATACGTGATATTCCATCAACATCTAATTAACGCATCGTGGAGTTTTGGACTATATTTTCCTGGCTATCTCGTTAGCAGTAAATACTGCTTCGAGTATGCCCCGCACCTGGGCACAATCGCCAGTCTTATAGATCTCAGGTACCTTGCCCTCCAGATCTGCGAATAGCTCGTCGTTGGATTTTCTCTCATTAAATCTCTGTGAGATTATTAGTGTATCGTAGGCGATTTCTCTCTTCCTAGCAGTGTTATCACCAATTTGCATCATAATGATACCATCGCTAATTTCTTCGACACTCACATTGTAGAGTACCTCAATATTATTCACACGCATTGTCTCGGGCGAAAATCTTACAAGGTTCGAATCAGTCAATCTGCGTAGTAGGTAGAATCGGCGTACTCCTGAGAGATCGCTTCCCAACGATCCCTCTCCAGAGCGACCTATTAGGACGACGTCCCTTCCTTCCTCAGCCAGTGTGATGGCTAACTCGGCACCGAAGAATCCCCAGACAACCACTTCTTGTCCGATTGATTGGCGGTTTCGTAAGGCCTCGCCGTGTGTCATCACGCCGAATTTACCTTGAGCTACATCTGGTATTTGGGCGGATGAACCAGTAGCGATGATGACTACATCCGGTTTCATTTCGATGATTTCTGTTTCAGTAATGTCCTTACAGACGCGTACATCTACCTGTAGTTTTGTCATTTGTACCGACAGATAGTCGACTATGTTGGAGAACTCGCTGGTTAGTTGGTTCATGCCCAGAGCTGCTACCATACCACCAAGAGCGTGATTCTTTTCAATCAGTGTTACCTGGTGACCTCTGATTGCGGCAATTCTAGCTGCCTCCATACCGCTAACACCACCACCTATAATAATGACCTTCTTTGCTTTGTCAGCCGGGGTTAGAGGGATAGGATTGTCCTGGATATCGTAGTTAATTGTACACGGGCGACCGCAGCCAGCAACATCACCAATGCACAATCGGATCTCGTCCTTTCTGCCCTCAAAATACTTGTTTGGGGTTTCAGGATCACAGGTTAGCTGCCGACCCATGTACATGATGTCAGCTTTACCTTCTTGTAGGAACCTTTCTGCCATATCCATATCAAAGATAGCACCAACACCGATAATGGGAACCTTAGCTACCTGCTTACAGGCAGCGGCATTTTCGATGAAACAACCCCGTTCATAGTACATCGGAATAGTAATTCCTTGAGGTGAGTGTAGTATTGAGCCCTGAGATACATCGATACAATCTACACCAGCCTCCTCTAGAGCTGGGACTATATAGAGCTGTGCATCCGGAACGGTGATACCCTCAGGACCCAATAGCTCATCGGCGTCTATCCTGGCCAGTATAGGATAGTCATCCCCAACCGCATTACGCATTGAGCGAACAATATCAGTTGGTAGGCGCAAACGGTTCTCCCAATTACCACCGTACTTGTCAGTACGATGGTTGTAGAAAGGTGATATAAAGGAGCAGCAGAGTGTTGCACCACCATGAGCACAGTGTAGCTCGACGCAATCAATCCCCGTTTCTTTGAGTATTTTGGCAGCGGTAGTGAACTCTTGCACTTGCTGTTCGAGATACTCGATTGTGACCTCATTGACAGGGATAATATTTCCTGCGGCTAAGTCAAACTGGCTGAATCTGGCATGTGTAGCGTTTGGGTAGGGCGATGGTGACGGTCCCTGTCCACTCATAGGACCGCCCTGAACCAATTGGACTCCTATCCTGCAGTCGTATCGATGCATTCGTTCTGCAAGACGGGCGAAACCTTCACTAGCAGCAGGATTGATTACCGAAAGCGGAATAAAAGATCCGGTCATAATGAATCCGACCCCACCTTTGGCTCGCTCCTCAAACCAGCGGATTGTCAGGTCATTAATACGCCAGTCTTCTTCACGAGGCATGTTTAGAAAAGGAGCAAAGCCAATGCGATTCTTTAGTCGCATTCCCTTGATCTCAATTTGTTCCTGTAGCTTTAGTCCCATTCTATTTCTCCTTTTGTACATTACTTTAAATTCATCTTGTGAGTCTTCTTCAGTCTTATGAATAATCTGAAGTTAGGTCTATTTTGTCATCTTCTCAGCGTGTACGTCAACTGAGAAGATTACTTAAGTGTTAGTAATTAGTGCTTTAGTGAGAGTAACATGCCTCATATTGCATGAACATGAAAAGTATTTACGGTAGTACAATGGATTATGATAAAATCGTCGTGAACGTGAAAAAGAACGTGAACTTTCGGCTTGATCATAGTGTTTTGCGCTATTCTATCAGTATTTTGTCATGGTTGAAACTGCTTACTGATTCTGACAGATCAAAGAACATTACTAATCAAAAGAGAGGAAATCACATCATTCATCTTACTCGTTTCCTTATTTATATAGAGGACATCTCAGTAGAAAACTGCGAAGTGCGATATCCAATAGAGCTAATATTATGATTAGTGAGCTCTGTAATATTTATCATGTTCACCGGCCCTAAACAGTTATAATAAGATGGATTCCAGAATGATTCCAGGTGCTACTAGGTAGTACTATGCTAGGAGGCGTTCAAATGGAAAAAGAAGGTAGACTTACTAAAGAACAGTTTGGTTATACTATGCCGGTTGATGCACCTCTATTTACAAAGCCGCCAATTTACTACCGCGACATTGAGGCGATATCCATTACATACGAGACTGATGAAGACTCAGCTCTAGATGTTTTACCTGCAGGGTTGGAGTTGGCCATTCCTGCCACTGCCACGGTTATTTTCTTACGATACCCTTTCAGTACTCTGGGACCATATAATGAAGTTATTCTTGGATTATCCTGTATATTTGACGGACTGCCTAAATTCTATATCACATATATTGTTGTCGATTCGGATATACCGCTGTCAGCAGGACGGGAAATATGGGGTTATCCCAAGAAATTTGCTCAAATCACCTTGGAGAAAGACGGTGATTCAATAATTGGTACTATGGAAAGACCACGGGGTAACCGGATATGCACAGGCATTGTGAGGTTGGAGAAACCATTACAGCCCACAGAAACTGGGAAAGGCGGCGGCTCAATTTCTTTAAGAGTAATTCCGAATCCGAACGGGAGTAACGATCCGTCAATTGCTGAGCTTATTGAAGTACCGCCCGATAATACTCCAATAGAGTCATATGAAGGATCCGGTTCTGTTCAATTCAACTCAAATTCTGTGACTGATCCTTGGCATAAGCTTGTGGTTAATAAAGTAACTATGGCAATCTATCGACGGTATCACATGGTGCTACATCCAGGGGAGGTAATTAAACGTTACTAACGATACTAAGGTATTGTTATAACAGAGTTAATCGTATTGAAGTAGACATAATATCTCAATTGGTAATGATAGAACGAATAGGCAACTAATACATGCCTCCTTGCTGTACTTCGGATGGTATTGTCCCGATGATTCTCTGTTTTTCAAGTTGCTTAATCTCTTCTGTAGACATACCCAGTAATTGTCCAAATACGTATGTGTTGTGCTCTCCTAGACATGGAGCTGGCATGTGAATTTCTATAGGTGTCTTGGAGAAGCTGGCAAACGGCCCTATTTCAGGATGCAGTCCTGCTTCAGGGTGACTTGTTATCTGGAATAGACCCCTTTCATTTAGATGTGGATCTTCCAGCAATTCCTTGGCATCCAGAACAGGTCCAGAAGGTACACCTGCTTCTTGCAGAATACACATTGCATCGTAGTGAGTGTACTGGAGAGTCCACGACTCTACTAACTTGTCTAGCTCATCTTGGTTACTATGCCTGCCAGATGCGCCAAGAAACCTTACGTCCTCCGCCCATGGAGGTTGCTCTATTGCTTTGCAGAACGCCTGCCATGTCTCATCTGAATCAATAGCAATAGCTACCCATGCGTCCTCTCCCTTGCAACGGTAGTATCCATGTGGGGCCATTGAGGGATGACGGTTACCCATTCTCCCCCGAACTCTCTTGTTCATGGTATAGTCCATCACCGAGTCTGCATTAAATGATATGACTCCCTCGACCTGAGAGAGCTCTATGTGCATCCCCTTACCGCTACGGTGCCGGTATCTTAGCGCCATCACTACAGCAAGGGCAGCATTCATTCCTGATAATGGATCTCCGTAGGCAAGACCACTCTGAAGCATGGGCTCTTCACCAGGATATCCAGTTAAATATGCCATTCCACTCATACAGTCTATTGTCTGACCAAAAGCAATAAAATCCTTGTCTGGCCCCGTTCTGCCCATAGCTGGGAGCGACACCATGATTATACGGTGATTTATCTCCTGAAGTTGAGGATAGTCCAACCCAAAGTTTGCCATAACTCTGGGGCTATAGTTCTCGAGAACGACATCACTGATACCTACTAATTTCCTGAATATTTCCTTACCCTCAGTAGTGCTCATATCAAGTGTGATTCCATATTTATTACGGTTTTGCAGGTTGAATCCGGGGCTACTATTATACGGTTTTTCCGACCAAACTCGGTCTGGTTCCTGTTCCCTCATAGTGTCACTGATGAACACTGGACCCCTCCAGGGATCGATGTGATTTAGTGACTCTATCTTAATTACCTCTGCTCCCATGTCGGCCAGAAGTCGGCTTGCCATGGGTCCAGCAAACCACATCGAAAGGTCAAGTATCCGGATACCTTCAAGTAGTCTATTCAAGTATTCAAACTCCTGTCCATAATCTAGATTACCCCCTGTTTTCTTAGTCTCACTAGATCATCTTTACTGTAACCAAGTCGACCACAGTATATTTCTTCGTTGTGTTCGCCCAGGAGTGGTGCTGGCTTCAGTTCGTAGGGTAGGTGATCAAGCTTGAACTGAGCACCAGGATAAGTAACCTTACCTACTATCGGGTGCTCGATGTTCGCAAAGAATCCTCTTCTTTTTAAATGCTCAGATTCGAGTAGTCTCTTTGTACTAGCAGGGACTGCAAATGGTAGTCTTCTTCTTTGTCCTTCTCTTTGGAGATTGTCCGCTTCGCGTTCTCCTAACCATGAAATAAGGATGGCGTCGAGTTCATCCGCGTTCAATGCTCGATCAGTATTGGTGCGGAACCTGGGGTCATCTATCAGTTCAGGCATCCCGATCCAGTGACAAAGTGTTTCCCACTGATGGGTCGTTACTGCAATTACTCCAATATAACCGTCCTTGCATGGAAGTATTGTTCCCGGCGGTGGCCAAACACGATTACCATTCCTCTTTCTAATCGTTCCGTTATATGAGTACATACTGGTGATATTCATCTGGATATAGAGTACTGCGTCCATTATAGAAATATCCAGGTATTGCCCAATGCCGGTTATTTCCTGACCGTAAAATGCAGTCAATGTCCCTATAGCACCAAATAGACCCGCTACGAATTGGGCTTGGTTACCTCCTGGCTTTAGTGGTTCACGATCGGGGTGTCCGATGATGCCTGACCAGCCACCCATGGCGTCGACAACAAGCTCAGTTGCCTTGTAATCACGGTATGGGCCGCTTTGTCCGAAATTAGAAATGGATGTCATCACAAGACGAGGATTGATCTCTTCAAGGATTTCGTAGTTTAGTCCTAGGCGTGACATTACTCCAGGACTGAAATTCTCCACTAGAATGTCGCTTTCTTTCACCAGGTCCTTGAGTATCTTACATCCTGTCCACGATTTTAGGTTAAGGGTAACTCCCTTTTTGTTGGTGTTGAGGTAGAGAAAGAGACCGCTTTTCTCATAGTGCGGGTTATCGTTGATAAATGGGCCAATTGCCCTTGCACCATCGCCTATTCCTGGTCTCTCGACCTTTACAACCTCAGCTCCATAGTCAGCCAATACCTTCGTGCAATAAGGACCTGAGATGAAGTGAGTTAGGTCGAGAACTTTTATTCCAGATAATGCTGCTTCAGACACAACTAATCCTTATATGTACAACTATCCAATTTCTCATATATGACTACTTTCGTTGGTTTCCTCATTGCTTTGCATTTCATCTATTATAACAATTCTGTACTAGACTTTCCCGGGAATTGTAGCTGCAAATAAGCGTGATAATGCCATCTCTTCCTGCTTAATCCAATGGATACCCGGCCGAGTATCTATAGCCGGTGCGCATCTTGACTTGGTGTTTTTTCTACGTTTCCCTAGGAGGATACATGAAATGTAGTACTATGTCGTATCAACAATTGAGAATATAGTTCAGAATTAATTTAGGTGGTCATTTTCATGCTGGTTTGGGGCGCTTGTCTATTTAAACCACACCACTAACCGTCGATCCTCAGAGAGTCGGCGGTCTCAGAGAAAAAAAGTCCGGGTAAAAGGAAAATATCATGGGGAGTTATTACAGGTCGAGGAAACTGAACCGTAAGCAGGAGCTTGTGTCACTGGAGATGGCAGGCCGGAGACTCAATCTTGAGCTGAGACGGTTTGCTCTTCGGGTACTTAAGAAAGAGTCTCAGGATAATCAAGAGCTCAGAAATAGGCTTGTATCCATGCTGATAGGTCATGATCTGCCAGAGGTTTAGCCTGGCTGCGTCGGCTCACGGAGCCCGGTAAACTGACTACTGTCTTATGGGTGTCCTCGGTAGATTTGGTTAATGCACTGTAAAAACGTACAGCCACCGCCGCATATGGTCTTGGGGAGAATCAGTATAACTTGACATCACCGTACTGATCATAAATTATGATGGGTTTGCCTCAAACGGCGTGAATAGGACAAGTTTACTTGCAAAATCACGAATAAATTGAGCAAACAGCGCTCAAACGACTGCGACAGGGAGGTACAATGCCATGACAAATAAACATACTAAGGTGACACGTTACCAGAATGCATCACTACTGACCTCTCCCGACACATCGCTGAGGGTAAAAGCCTTTCTCCTCTTTGATTTCGGACTAAACCCCTCCTGGGTAGCCACCGAACTGGATATAAAGAAGGCAACCGCTGATCGATATTTCGCTGACTACAAGAAACTGCCTCCGATGATGGTGATTAAATACCGGTTGGTCAGGAGGTTCTATCGTAAACTTGATTATGGACACCGGTGTACCCTTGCTGACTTCCTGGCCATTGAGCTCGATACCACCAGAGACGAAGTGCTGTCCCAGCCGCGACGGCCATGGGCTCTCAGGCGTCTGGTCAGTGGTTCCTGGTGTCAGTGGCCTGTTGCGAAAGTGGAGATGTCCGTTGCAAATGTCGTACACCGGGTGCAGGTCAGGCTTCGGGTCCTGAAAGCCCCTGTGGAACTACTCTATATCATCGAGATGGCAATGGACCAGGGAACTGTCTCTACCATGTCATTACTATAGCCATAATGTACGGGAAACCTGTTTGTTGCGCTGTGCAAAATACGGTAGAATCTGTTTGTATGAAAAAGAAATACTGCAGAGATTGCGGAAACGTTCTGCCGCCTCATTATATTGGATGGCTGTGCCATGACTGCAACGAAAAAACATTGGAAGGCTGTGTTGGAACATCTCCTTACCACTATGAGGTCGGCGATATGATGGTGCTATTGGGAATAGATAGTGAAGAGCAGGTACGTAGACTTTCCAAAAAAGGTAAGATACCCTGCAGGGTACCTGGTGTAACAAGACATCGCTTCTTTCGAGCTTGTATAGATGAGTGGCTCAGGCAATATCAGGTTGCCCCGAAAACGCCGACCAGTCCATTACAGAAAGAAGCCTGGGAAAGATGTCACAACAATGACCACGACTGGCTGGCTGAAGACAGGTTTGACGGTATTGCCTATAGCAGCGAAGAAGCGGCAACCGAAATATCGCAACACGTCATCAGTACCGGCTATAACCGCACCTGCTGTTCCTGTAAAAAGACTTTCTTTATTCCTAATTCCTGACTTACCAGATCTTGAGCCTGTCGGCTACCCCATACCGTAAGTGTTGTGCTCTGACGTCGCTATCGGCCAGGTTCGCGTAGTGCCTCGTCATAACCAGGCTGCGGTGCCCTAGCTTCTTTTGCAGACTGAATACATCACCTCCATTGCGTAAATACATGACGCTGCTGGTATGCCGGAGTTTGTGGGCATAGCAGCGTTTCAACCCTGCTTTATTACCGTAGGCGCTGACGATTTTTTCTATCCTCTTGGCTAGCAGTGGCCGCCCGTCCCGTCTCAACCAGAAGTTATCTGTGCCGACGGGCTCGGGCCGGCACTTCACCTGGTATTTCATCAGGGCCCTGGCTACCCGGTGTCCGAAGGGCACAAAGCGTTCTCTCTGTCCTTTACCCATTACCCTGAACAGGTTCTGCTCGTAGTCGATATAATCGACCTTCAGTTCAGCCAGCTCACTGAGTCTGATTCCGGTATCGATCAGTGTCAGCAGAAGACAGTAATCCCTGAATCCTTCGTTGGAGCTCTTATCTGGTTTTACCAGAAGTTTCTCTATCTCTTTTTCCGAGAAGGTGGGGATTACCACCTCCGGCACCTTTGGCATCTTTACTTTGGCCATGACGTCGTTCTCGGTAAACCCCTCTCGCTTCAGGAAGCCAAAGAAGGCCCTTATTCCCCGGCAGTAGGTCTCAATGGACTGGGCTGATAATTTCGCCGGCTGTGGTCTATTGTAGGGATGATTGGCGAACTTCGGTTTCTCGCGTAGTGCGATGATGAACCGGCGCAGGTCATTACCCGTGATAGCTCCAATATCCTGCTGCCCGGGACCTAGGAAATCAGCAAAATAACCCACGCTGGAGTTAACCCAGGCAACCGTCTTGGGGCTCTTGCCCTCGGCCCTGGCGTAGGTTCGGTAGGCTACCAGTGCGTCTTGAAGTGTCATCACCTCAAACTCCTCACACTGATAGCCTAAACCATGAGCGGGTGAATGAATACGACTTTGCACTACATTGCGTGCATTTTGCTGGGAATTTTGGGGCAAGCAGGTGCCCTTTTCGGCATCAGTTTGCCGGGCAGACTGTGGAATTGAGGCTATGGTGGGCGGTAACGGACTTGAACCGCTGACCCCCTGCGTGTAAAGCAGGTGCTCTAACCAACTGAGCTAACCGCCCCTAATGGCGCGCTTGGCGGGGCTCGAACCCACGGCCTCAGCCTCCGCAGGGCTGCGCTCTATCCAACTGAGCTACAAGCGCCTGAGATAAAAATGGTGCCGAAGGTGAGATTTGAACTCACACGCCCTCAAAGGACACTACGCCCTGAACGTAGCGCGTCTGCCATTCCGCCACTTCGGCACAGTCTTCACATAACTTTAACCCATCCCGACAAAGTCGTCAATAGTCGGCTCATAGCTCAAAAACCAGTTGGCCAGGACTGGAGATTTTTCTTACTGATAAAGCCGTTCCGGCGCTCATGCATTATTTCCAGGCAGTCGATGACATACTTCCTAGTATCTCGCGGGTCAATAACGTCTTCCAGCAGGCCAACGCTGGCGGCGTCCCAGGGGGCGCTGTCTAATTCCATCTGCCGTATAAACTTCTGTCTCTCTGCCTCGGGGTTCTCTGCTCCATCTATCCGGTTGCGAAAAGCCACGTTGGCGGCTGCTTCCGGCGCCATAAAGCTGATTTCTCCGGTTGTCATCGATACCAGAAAGTCGGCGCCGCAATTAGAACCGCACATGTTGGAAATAGCCATGCCATAGGCCTTGCGCACAATCACGGTTATCTTGGGGACGCTTGCCAGGGCAAGGGCTTCCATCCAGGTCATTATCTTCAGAGAAATTTTTCTCCGCTCGGCTGGCCTGCCTACAAGAAAACCGGGGGTGTCAGCCAGGTGGATTAGTGGAATATTATAGGTATCGCAGAGGCAAATGAAACTGGCGGCTTTTTCACACTCGTCGGGCCCGGCAGCTCCGGCGTTATGCATTGTCTGGTTGGCGATAATACCTACGACCCTTCCATTCATCCGGGCGAGACACGTAATCAGTGCTTTGCCGAAGAATGGCTTAAGCTCGAAGCATTTACCGTCATCGACTATCTCCTTGATGACCTGGTGCATGTCATAGACCCGGTTTGCCTTGTCCGGGATAATCTTTAGCAGTTTCTCAGACTTTCGGTCAGGCGGGTCATTCGTTAATATGCGTGGTGGTTCTTCGTCGCAGGTCTGGGGCAGATAGCTCAGCATTTCCCGAATAATCTGCATGCTGTGCTCGTCATCTTCGGCGAAGGCATCCACCAGGCCGGTGACCTCGGCATGCAACTGCCAGCCGCCGAGTTCCTCCGGAGTGGTCTTCTCTTCCAGAGCGACCTCCAGTACTCTCGGTCCGGAGACAGCCATACAGGTCCCTTTGACCATCACTACGAGGTCGGAGATGGCTGCCGTCCAGGTAGGGTCACCGAAGCAATTGCCCATAATAGCGGTGATATGTGGTGTCCTACGGGGGTAGAGAAGGTTAATGGCAGGGTAGGTGACTGCGAGTACACCAATGGAGCCCTGAACAGTCTGCATATTAACGCCGCCGCTCTCGCCAAGCCGTATGACTGGGAAGTTTTGCTCTGGGTTTAATTCGGGGTATAGTCCCCTGGAGCGACTCCTGACATTGCCACTGCCAGCGAGGATGGTATTGTCATCGGCACGGACAACGACTGTTCGGCTATCTATCTTACCGTAACCATTCACTTTATTCGCAGGCAATTCTCGTCCATCGGGGGAACGCAACTGTCGCAGAAGGCCTTCCTCCATCCATGTCCCCGGATCGACCAGTCTTTCTATCCGCTCCCTGACAGTGATGTGGCCGCGCTCGCGGTGCCGGGCTATTCTTTTCGGGCTCCCCATTTGACGGCCTATTTCTTGGCGTCTCTTGAGCTCATCTAATGCAGCCTGTTTGTCCATTCTTACGCTCTCCTCTGATAATTTCTACGTTTCGACTGAAAGTATATCGCCTTTTGTCTAATATCTTCAAATTGACCCCGGCAAAGTGTAGCATTAGAATGATAATAGGTGAGAGGGGTGATAAATTGCATCTGAAGACCACACTTGACAACGGGCTACGTCTCATTACCAGCCCAATGCCCCATACCCGGTCGGTTTCTATCTGTATTTTCCTTGCGGTAGGTTCCCGGTACGAGACAAGTGCTGAGGCCGGTATTTCGCACTTCATTGAGCACCTCTGTTTTAAAGGCACATCGAGGCGGGCAACACCCAGGGATATTGCGGAGGCGATAGAGGGGGTGGGTGGTATCCTTAACGCCGCTGCGGATAGAGAACTCACCTTTTACTGGTGTAAGGTAGCCAGGCCTCATTTTCTATTGGCCCTGGATGTGCTGGCGGATATTTTGCTGCATTCCAGGCTGGACCTGGCAGATATTGAGCGAGAGCGTCAGGTCATCATGGAGGAAATTCACGCGGTAAAAGATTCTCCTTACCAGCGGGTAGGCATACTCACTGACGAGCTGCTCTGGCCTGACCATCCGCTGGGGCGTGACGTCGCCGGAAATGAAGAATCGGTTTTCGCGATTACCCGAGACATGATAAAGAGTTTTCTGGGCAGCAGGTATCTGCCTGCCAACACCGTCGTTGCTATTGCCGGTGATATCCAGCATGAGGAAGTTGTTGGTGCGGTCAAAGAGGCTTTCGGTGGTTGGGCTAACCGACAGCCGGCTGGTGGATACCTGGCATACGAAGCGAGGCCGAATCCTCGGCTGCGAATAGAGGCCCGGGATACCGAGCAGACCCACCTGTCTCTGGCACTGCCGGGACTGCCCTTGCTGCATCCGAAACGATATACCCTCGACCTGCTTAACACTATCCTGGGAGAGGGTATGAGCAGTCGGTTATTTGTTGAAATACGTGATAACCTGGGCCTAGCTTACAGCATTAGCAGTTATGTTGAACACCTCCACGATACCGGGGCTGTGGTTATCTATGCGGGAGTGGAGCATGCTAAGCTGACGGTAGCTATCAAGGCTATACTGGAGCAATTAGCGTTGCTTAATAGGCCTGTCCCCGAGTCTGAACTCACTAAAGCAAAAGAGCTGTCTAAGGGGCGGTTGCTGCTCCGGATGGAGGATAGTAGAAGCGTCGCCGGCTGGACGGGCGGTCAGGAAATTCTCACCAACAGAATTCTTGATATTGACCAGGTGGTGTCCATTATTGATGCTATTACTGCTGAGGAAGTGGCAAGGTTAGCTCGGGAGCTTCTGGTTGGAGAACAGTTGCGTCTGGCAGTAGTCGGCCCGGTAGAAGATGGCGACAAACTGGAGGGATTGCTCAGGCTGTAACTACTCACTCTACCGGATAAAAGAGAGAGCCGTAGCGTTTAAGCTACGGCTCTCTGTATTTTTCTCGGAAATACCGATTACATCATGCCCATGTCCGGCGACGGCATTGCTGGCGCCTGTTCTTTCTCAGGAATATCGGTGACCAGAGAATCAGTTATCAGAACCATCGCAGCAATGCTGGCGGCATTCTGAAGGGCCGACCTGACCACCTTGGTGGGGTCGATGATGCCCTTCGTGACCATATTGCCGAACTCATCGTTCTCGGCATCGTAGCCGACGCCTACTTTGCTCTTTTTAACGGCATCAACGATTACCGAACCGTCCTTACCAGCATTGTTAGCAATAGCCCGAATAGGTTCTTCAACAGCCTTGCGAATGATATCGACACCGGTTGCGGCGTCTCCTTTAACATTCAACTTCTTAAGGATGGGCAGGGCATTGAGCAGGGCAACTCCACCACCCGGCAGGATACCCTCTTCAACGGCTGCTCGAGTGGCTGATAGCGCGTCCTCAACCCGGTGCTTTCTCTCCTTAAGCTCAACCTCGGTGGCAGCCCCGACCTTAATGACAGCTACTCCACCGACCAGCTTTGCCTGCCGCTCCTGGAGCTTCTCACGGTCGAAGTCCGAAGTAGTCTCTTCTATCTGTGCCCTGATTTGCTTGATTCTGGCTGTAATGGCATCATCTGAACCTCTACCCTCAACGATGGTGGTATTGTCCTTGTCAGCGGTTACACGGCGGGCTCTCCCCAGATCCTCGATATTGACTGAATCGAGCTTGCGACCAATCTCTTCAGAGATAACGGTCCCACCGGTCAGAATAGCAATATCTTCGAGCATGGCCTTACGCCGGTCGCCGAATCCAGGTGCTTTGACTGCCAGAACATTGAGGGTCCCTCGTAGCTTGTTGACCACCAGGGTGGCCAGTGCCTCGCCATCAATATCCTCGGCAATAATCAGCAGGTTCTTGGATGCCTGCAATATCTTCTCCAGAGCCGGGAGAAAGTCAGACACAGCTGAAATTTTCTTATCGGTAATGAGAATATAGGGGTCCTCAATGACCGTTTCCATTTTCTCTGAATTGGTGACAAAGTAGGGACTGATGTAACCCCGGTCAAATTGCATACCCTCAACAAACTCGGTCTCGTACTCAAGACCTTTTGATTCCTCGACGGTAATGACGCCATCCTTGCCGACCTTCTCAAAGACCTCGGCAATCAGGTCACCAATCTTGCGGTCGACGGCTGTCATTGTGGCCACCTGAGCAATCTGCTCTTTGCCTTTGACCTCGGTAGAGACCTTCTTGAGTTGCTTTATTATCGCCTCGGTTGCCATCTCGATGCCCTTCTTGAGCTCCATGGGGTTGGCGCCCGAGGTGACCATCTTGCGGCCATCCCTGAAGATGGACTGGGCCAGCACGGTGGCGGTGGTGGTGCCATCACCGGCCACGTCCGAGGTCTTGGAGGCCACCTCCTTGACCATCTGGGCGCCGATGTTCATGAACTTCTCCTCGAGCTCGATCTCCTTGGCCACCGTCACCCCGTCCTTGGTCACCGTGGGAGCGCCCCAGGACT
>Ga0209536_100004328_pt1 | contig 22442 bp, 23 predicted proteins | sample DeeMarSeWOR28_12_FD_187461 | JGI IMG/M metagenome (GOLD analysis project Ga0209536, IMG submission 187461) | Marine sediment microbial communities from White Oak River estuary, North Carolina - WOR-2-8_12 (SPAdes) (version 2) | ecosystem: Environmental > Aquatic > Marine > Intertidal zone >... | reverse complement strand
TGGTCCGCTCCGGCTGACCTCAGGGTCCGCGCCATGGCGTCGGCCGTGGCGCCTGTGGTCAAAATGTCATCGAAAATGGCCACGCTTGCCGGGGCCCTGCCTCTGCAGAGAAACGCACCCCTCAGCAGCCTGCGCCGATCCGCCGCGGATAAGGGCCACAGGGGCGGTGTATCGCGGCGCCTGACACACAACCCGGCCATCAGCGTCGATCCGGTGATCCGGGCCACTGAGTTCGCGATACTCAGGGCCTGATCGAACCCTCTTTGACTGAGTCTTTTACGGTGAAGCGGCACCGGCACGATGACTCGCGGCAGAGATCGATTTCGCTTCAGTGCGTGCCCGGTCAGCTCACCCAGCAGGCGGCCGTGACTCCTTGCTCCCCCGTATTTGAGTCGGCGGATCAGACGGTTCACGGGAAAATCGTAAATAAAAGGAACGCGCGCCCGGTCATACAGGGGCCGCCGTAGCGAGCAGGCCGGGCAGACCCCCTCCACGGGAACAGGACGGGCGCAGAGCGGGCAGACCGATCGCGCCCTCGGAAGATCTCGATAGCACCCCGCGCAGATTTCCGGCCCTATCCCCTCGGCCCCGCATAACTGACACAGGGGAGGACCCAGCATTTGATCAATATATCGCCAGATGTTCATTTCATGAGCTCGTCTGGTTTGACAGGCATCAGGGGCTTACCAATACTCGGCCTCGACCTGTTTTCCAGTTTCCCGCAGGCAAACGGGAGACTTAAGACCGAAAAAATCGGGAGCAACCCCGGATATGACCACGACAGCGCAAGACAGACATTCCCTGATCCGGACAGACTGGACCGAAACCGAGGTCAGAGAGCTCTACCAGCAGCCCTTCAACGACCTGCTGTTCGAGGCTCATCAGATCCATCGGCGCTTCTTCCCGCCCAACCAGATCCAGGTCAGCACCTTGTGCAGCATCAAGACCGGAACCTGCCCGGAAGACTGTGCCTACTGTCCCCAGAGCGTGCGCTACAACACCGGTCTAGAAAGTGAGGACCTGGTTTCCATCGAGGAGGTCGTGCAGCAGGCCAGAGCAGCCAGGGCCGCCGGCGCGACGCGGTTTTGCATGGGAGCCGCCTACCGCAGTCCGAAACAGAAACAGCTCGATGTCATCAAGGAGATGGTCCGCAAGGTCAGCGACCTGGGTCTGGAAACCTGCGCCACGCTCGGCATGCTTACCTCTGAGCAGGCGCAGCAGCTCAAGAGCGCAGGTCTGGATTACTACAATCACAATCTGGACACTTCCGAGAATTTCTACAAAGAGATCATCACCACGCGAACCTACAGGGACCGCCTCGATACTCTCGGGTACGTGCGTGAGGCGGGGCTCAAGGTTTGCTGCGGTGGCATCATAGGCATGGGAGAAGAGCAGGCCGATCGGGTGAGGCTGCTGCAGACCCTTGCCACCCTGCCCGAGCATCCCGAAAGCGTGCCTGTCAATCAGCTGGTGCAGGTACCCGGAACTCCCCTGCACGGTTCGGAGCCCGTGGATCCTCTGGAGCTGATCAGGACAATCGCGGTGGCCAGGATTCTCATGCCGGCCTCGCACGTGCGGCTCTCGGCGGGACGCAGCGAGATGAGCGACGAAACCCAGGCTCTGGCCTTCTTTGCCGGGGCCAACTCCATCTTTTATGGCGAACGGCTCCTGACCACGGACAATCCCGAGCAGGAACGCGACCGGCGGCTCTTCCGGCGACTGGGACTCCGGCCCGAGGGACCGGAAGGCGGCAAAGGGGCTCCAGCAGATCCCCCCGCCGATGTGGCTCGCAGCCATGCAAGCCCCTGAGGAGGCGCTCCAGAAGGACCTGGCCACCCTCGCGGCAGGGGATCTTTATCGACGCAGGCGCGTGGTTACCAGGAGACACCCGGGAGCCCGGGTGGTCGTGGAGGGTCGTGAGCTTGTGGACTTCTGCAGCAACGACTACCTGGGCCTGGCCCATGATCAGCGGCTGGCAGATGCCATGCGGTCCGCAACGCTGGCCTGGGGAACTGGCGCCACGTCTGCTCATCTGGTCACCGGCCACACGGCGATCCATCACGAACTGGAAGACCGGCTCGCCGCGTTTACCGGACGCGACAGGGCCCTGCTTTTCTCGACCGGCTACATGGCCAACCTGGGGGTGGTGACGGCCCTCGCCGGACGCCATGATCTGGTTGTCGAGGATCGGCTCAATCACGCCTCGCTCATCGATGCGGCGCGCCTCACGGGCGCCACGACGCGACGCTACCGGCATGCGGATCCGCAAGCCGCCTCCCGGCGCCTCGAAGACCATCACGGCCGGCGGCGGCTAATCGTGACCGACGGGGTTTTCAGCATGGATGGAGACATCGCGCCGTTGCGGGAACTGGCAGCGGTGGCCGACACTCACAACGCCTGGCTCGTGGTGGATGATGCCCATGGCCTTGGCGTCCTCGGTGCCGGGGGAGGAGGCAGTCTCGAGGTCGCCGGCGTCGGTCCCGCGGATGCCCCGGTGCTGGTGGGAACCTTCGGAAAGGCCTTCGGTACCTTCGGAGCTTTCGTCGCCGGGTCTGCGACCCTGATCGAGACTCTGATACAGCGGGCCCGAACATACATCTATACGACAGCGCCGCCACCGGCCGTGACCGCAGCCACCCTCAAGGCCCTGGAAATCTCCGTCGCCGAGCCGGACCGGCGTGCCCGTTTGCAGACACTCATCGAGAGATTCAGGGCAGGCGCCAGTCAGCTGGGAATCGGCCTGACATCTTCCCCATCGCCGATTCAGCCCATTCTTGTCGGGGACGCCGCCGCCGCGCTGCGGCTCAGCAACGAGTTGTTCCATCGCGGATTCTGGGTTACGGCCATCCGTCCGCCGACAGTGCCCGCGGGCTCTTCGCGCCTGCGGGTCACGCTGTCCGCCATCCATGAGCCATCCGACGTGGACAACCTGCTGGATGCGCTTTCCGCCTCTCTGGCCTTTGTGAATCGACATTGACAGAGGAACTTTACGTCGAGGCTTCTGGCACTGGCGCGCCGCTGGTGATGCTGCACGGCTGGGGGATGCATGGCGGTGTCTGGGACGACTGCATCGCCAGCCTCGAGACCCGGTGCCGGGTGTTTCGACCGGATCTTCCCGGCCACGGCCGGAGCCCGGCCCTTCCTGTGCAGTCGGATATCGATGAATTGTCGGCCGCCATCGCCAGACACTGCCCCCGGAAAATGATTCTCCTTGGATGGTCCCTGGGGGGCCTGATCGCGATTCGGCTCGCGCGGCGTCTGCCCCAGAGAGTCCGGGCGCTTGTGCTGGTGGGGACGACCCCCAGATTCGTGACCGGGCCCGACTGGCCCTGGGCAGTGGAGCTTCCGGTACTTGAGTCCTTCGGGCGGGAGCTGGCCGATGACTATCGTCGAACGGTCCGGGATTTCCTGGCGCTGCAGGTGAGGGGCGACGAGCACGCGCTGGAACTGCTGCGAACCCTTAAAGCAAGGGTGTTCGCACACGGCGAGCCGAATGCCGGGGCCCTTCGACAGGGGCTGGAACTGCTGGCGACTACGGACCTGCGGGAGGATCTGCCCCACATTCAGCTGCCGACCCTGGTGATCGCCGGCGAACGCGATCGGCTGACGCCACCGGAGGCCGGAGCATGGGCGGCAGAAGCTATCGAGGGGGCTCGTTTCTTGTCGATCCCCGGGGCGGCTCACGCCCCTTTCCTGTCCCATCGGCGGCAGTTCCTGGAGGGACTGATGCAGTTTCTGGACGAGGCCTGATGAGCCGCGACACCGATTCAGGATACCGCCTCGAGCACACCGCGATCCGACGCGCTTTCGACAAGGCCAGTCAGGACTACGATGCGTCCGCGGTGCTTCAGACAGAAGTCAGAGGAAAGCTTCTGGAGCGCCTGGAAGTCGCCAACCTCCGTCCGCAGGTGGCGCTGGATGCCGGCTGCGGCACCGGCCACGGCGCCAGAGATCTCCTGCGTCGTTACCGTGGCTGTCACGTGATGGCCCTCGACCTGTCGGAGGGCATGCTGGCGCAGGCGAGACGCCAGCGGTACTGGCTTAAATCGCCGGCGCCGATCTGCGCCGATGCCGCCTGTCTGCCGCTCCGCAAGCACTCTGTCGATCTGCTTTTTTCCAACCTCATGCTCCAGTGGTGCAACGACCTGGACGCGGTGTTCAGGGAGTTCCACCGGGTACTCAGGCCCGGCGGACTCCTGAGCTTCTCGACGTTCGGCCCGGATACTCTTGCCGAACTTCGGTCAGCCTGGACGTCCGTGGACGGATACGTCCACGTCAGCCGGTTCCTGGACATGCACGATATCGGCGATGCGCTGGTCAGGGCGGGGTTCGCGGAGCCGGTGCTCGACGTGGATCATTTCTGCCTGACCTACGCCACCCTCCGGGATCTCATGGGAGACCTGAAAGCCATCGGCGCAAGCAACGCGGCGGCAGGCAGGAATCGCGGGCTGACCGGTCGCGGGCGGTTCCGCTCGCTGGAGTCTGCCTATGAAACACATCGCCGCGATGACCGGCTTCCGGCGACCTACGAGGTTGTCTATGGTCAGGCCTGGGGAACAGGAACCTCCCATCGGATCTCGAATACCGTTGAAGCTTCTGTTCCCGTGACAGAAATCGGGCGACGTGACCGGGAGCATGACTGAAATGGCATCCGGATTTTTTGTTACCGCGACGGACACTTCGGCCGGCAAGACCGTATTTTCCTGTGCTCTTCTGTCGGCACTGGCCAGGCGGGGCTTCTCGGTGGCCGGATTCAAGCCCGTGGCGGCGGGCGCGGTGCAGACGCCTGTCGGCCTGAGAAATGAAGATGCGGCATTGCTCCGTCGTCACTCGTCTGTAAGCCTTGACTACGAGGAGATCAACCCGATCACCCTCGAGCCCCCAATCGCGCCCCACATTGCGGCGCGAAGCGCGGGGATCAGTCTGTCACCGGACCTGCTGGCGGAACGACATCGGCAGCTGGCAGGAAAGGCGGACATCGTCATATCCGAGGGCGCCGGGGGCTGGCTCGTTCCCCTGTCAGAAACGGAGAACATGGCCGATCTGGCCGTCAGGATCGGCGATCCGGTGATTCTTGTGGTAGCCATGCGGCTCGGCTGCCTCAACCACGCGCTTCTGACGGCGGAATCTATACGAGCCCGGGGGGCGAATTTTGCAGGGTGGGTCGCGAACCGCGTAGATCCCGAGATGCCCGTGTTCGAAGAGAACATGGAGTCTCTCGATGCACGGCTCGGAGTACCCCGCCTGGCAACCGTACCCTGGCTTGACGAACCTGATCCGGAACGCAAAATCAGCCGGGCCATCGCGGGCCTTGATCTGGATCTCGTCACCCAGGCCCTCGCAAGGGCCTGATTTGCGGAAGTATTTTCCGGGCGTCTGAGATTTTTCTTATATTGCCCTGCCGACGGGGTTCCATTAGCATAGCGACCTCGGCGTGACGGCAGGCTAGCGAGGGAGCCGATGACTGAAACGTCATACCCGGCAGAAACGCTGCTGGCCCGCATCCAGGTGAGCGCGAATTGCTCCCTGAGCCGCAGGGAGGCGATCCTGTTTTTCGGAATTGTGGCCGCTGCCACTTTATGTGTGGCCGGCTTCTTTGCCGCACAGGGAATGTGGCCAATCCTTCCGTTTGCCGGACTGGAGCTGTTTGCGTTGGGCATGGCCCTCGGTCTCAGTATGAGAAAAGGCCAGGAGTCCGAACTGATCACCGTGGATGCGGATAAAGTGGTGGTCGAGCGCCGCGATCACCGGGGAACCGACTCCAGGGAGTTCAACCGGGTGTGGGCGCGGGTCGAACTCAGGCCAGCGCCTCGCAGGGGGCACCCGAGCCGGCTTCTGATTCGGTCCCACCACAGGACCATGGAGATCGGTCGGCATCTGACGGAAGAGGCGCGGCGCGATCTGCATCGGCGACTTGTCGATCTGATCGGAAGCATCGGAGAGGCGCCGAAAAACGAGCCTGCCTCGCAGGATTACGAACAAATTGCCAGGTAACGGAGTTGGGATTGATGTCCAACAGAATGTTTAGGAAGCTCGTGGCGATCTCGACCGCTGCCATGACGGGGCTGGCGCTCGCGCCGCTCGCGAGAGCGGAATGGGAGGTCAACATGCCCCGGGGCGTGACGGCGATCAGCCAGGAGGTCTACGGCCTCCATATGCTGATCTTCGGCATCTGCTGCGTCATCGCGGTCGTCGTGTTCGGCGCCATGATCTATTCGATCATGCGACATCGTAAATCCCTCGGAGTCCAGCCGGCGAAGTTCAGCCACAGCACCAAGGCCGAGATTATCTGGACCACAATTCCGATCCTGATCCTGGTCGGCATGGCCGTGCCTGCGGCCGACACCCTGATCCGGATGGAGGACACCCGGAACAGCGACCTGTCGATCAAGGTCACCGGCTATCAGTGGAAGTGGCAGTACGAATATATCGATGAGGGCTTCGGCTTCTTCAGCAATCTGGCGCCCGAACACAACCGGGCCCGGCAGGTGGGTTCGGGGATCGACCCCTCCACCATCGAAAATTATCTGCTGGAAGTGGACAAGCCTCTCGTCGTCCCTGTAGGCGCCAAGGTGCGGCTGCTGCTGACAGCGGCTGACGTGATCCACGCCTGGTGGGTACCGGATTTCGGCGGCAAGAAGGACGCCATACCCGGATATGTCAACGAGTTCTGGTTCAAGCCCGAGGAAACCGGCATTTACCGCGGACAGTGCGCCGAGCTTTGCGGTCGTGACCACGGCTTCATGCCGGTGGTGGTCCACGTGGTAACGCAGGACGAGTACCAGGCCTGGCTCGCGGATCAGACCGGCGGCCTTTCCGTACAGCCCGCAGTGTTGACCACCGAGACCGCGGCTCCCGTCGTCGCCGCCGCCAGCTCACCCGCCACCGAGACCGAAGCCGTGGAGTGGACACTCGACCATGCCATGTCCCGGGGAGAGGCCCTTTACAACGCAAACTGTGGTGCCTGCCACCAGCCCAATGGTCAGGGGATGCCACCCGCCTTCCCGGCTATCGCCGGCAGTCCCGTAGCCACCGGCGACCTGACAGCTCATATCGACATTTCCGTCCACGGAAAGCCTGGTACCGCAATGGCCGCCTTCGGCCCACAGCTATCGGACGAGGAACTGGCCGCGATCGTAACCTACCAGAGGAATGCTTTTGGCAACGACACCGGGGATCTCGTCACACCCGACCAGATCGCCGCAGCCCGTTGAAGATTTGCCCGAGGAAAAACAAATGAGCACAGCCGAAGCCACTCACGACCATCACGAGCATCACCCGACCGGGATCATGCGCTGGCTGACCACCACCAATCACAAGGACATCGGCACCTTGTACCTGATCTTCAGCCTGATCATGTTCCTTGGAGGCGGCGCCATGGCGCTGGTGATCCGAGCCGAACTCTTCCAGCCCGGGCTGCAGCTGGTCGACCCCGGATTCTTCAACCAGATGACGACCATGCACGCACTGATCATGGTCTTCGGGGCGATCATGCCGGCTTTCGTGGGCCTGGCGAACTGGATGGTGCCGCTAATGATCGGCGCTCCCGACATGGCCTTGCCCCGCCTCAACAACTGGAGCTTCTGGATTCTGCCGATGGCGTTCACCCTGCTGGGCATGACGCTCTTCTTCCCGGGTGGCTCGCCGGCAGCCGGATGGACCATGTACCCGCCGCTCGTCATGCAGACAGGTGACGCGTTCCCGTTCCTGATTTTCGCCGTCCACCTGATGGGCATCTCCTCGATCCTCGGCGCCATCAACATCATCGTCACCATCATGAATATGCGCGCGCCGGGCATGGGTCTCCTGAAGATGCCGCTGTTTGTCTGGAGCTGGCTGATTACGGCTTATCTGCTGATCCTCGTGATGCCGGTTCTGGCCGGTGCCGTGACCATGCTGCTCACGGACAAGTACTTCGGCACGAGCTTCTTCCAGGCCGCCGGCGGCGGGGACCCGGTGATGTTCCAGCACATCTTCTGGTTCTTCGGTCATCCGGAGGTCTACATCATGATCCTGCCGGCGTTTGGCGTGATCTCTCAGATCATTCCGACGTTCAGCCGCAAGCCGCTGTTCGGCTATGACTCCATGGTCTACGCCACCGCCAGCATCGCCTTCCTGTCGTTCATCGTTTGGGCGCATCACATGTTCACGGTGGGCATGCCGCTGGCCGGACAGCTGTTTTTCATGTTCGCCACCATGCTTATCGCGGTGCCGACGGGGGTGAAGGTTTTCAACTGGATCGCCACCATGTGGAAAGGGTCCATGACCTTCGAGACGCCCATGCTGTTTGCCCTGGCCTTCGTCTTCCTGTTCACGATCGGCGGCTTCTCCGGCCTGATGCTGGCCATAGCACCGGCGGACATGCAGTATCACGACACCTATTTCGTGGTGGCTCATTTCCACTATGTCCTGGTGCCGGGCGCTGCGTTCGCCATCATGGCCGCCGTTTATTACTGGCTTCCCAAGTGGACCGGCCACATGTACAACGAGAAGATCGGCAAGCTGCACTTCTGGCTGTCGGCCATCTCGGTTAACGTGACCTTCTTCCCGCAGCATTTCGTGGGACTGGCGGGCATGCCCCGGCGGATTCCCGACTACTCCACGCAGTTCGCGGATTTCAACATGATTTCCTCGGTCGGCGCCTTTGTTTTCGGGCTGTCCCAGCTGATCTTCGTATATGTGATCTGGAGCTGCGCTCGTGGAGGCCAGAAGGCGACGGCCCAGGTCTGGGACGGCGCGGAAGGTCTTGAGTGGACGGTGCCTTCGCCGGCGCCCCACCACACCTTCGATACTCCGCCGGTAGTCAAATAGGGACGATGAGCGCCGGTGACGAAGAGAAGAGGCGAGCGCGCGTCATCCGCAATGCCCTGTTGCTGGCTCTGGCGGCGATCCTCGTCTACGGCGTGTTCATATTCATGCAGTACCAGCGAAGCAAGGGGGCGATGTAAACGTGGCTGACCGCAAGGCCAACAGGACCCTGATCGGCAAGCTGGTGCTGCTGACCGCCGGCATGTTCGCCTTCGGTTATGCCCTCGTGCCGCTTTACGACATCTTCTGCGAGGTGACGGGCATAGGGGACCGGACGGGAGGCGCCACCGCTGCCACTTCCCTTCCTGCGCAGGTAGACCTGGACAGGGTCGTGGACGTGGAGTTTGTGGCCTCGGTCAACTCGGGCGCGCCCTGGGAGTTCCGTCCCTCGGTAAGCCGGATGAAGGTACATCCCGGAAAGCTCTACAAGACGACATTCTTTGCGAGGAACGGCTCCGACTCACCGCTCGTCGGCCAGGCCGTTCCCAGCGTCGCGCCAGGACAGGCCAATCGCTATCTGCAGAAGACGGAATGTTTCTGTTTTACCGAGCAGCGCTTCGAGGCGGGTGAGGGGAAGGACATGCCGGTGATCTTTTTTATCGATCCGGAACTTCCGGAGTATCTTGACACCGTGACCCTCTCATACACCTTCTTCGAGCAGGATCGGGTGGCGGCCCGGTAACCGTCCGGGGAAGAAAGAAAACCAGAAATCGGGGATAAAGAATGTCTCAGTCTCAGGCTTATTACGTACCGCACGGCAGTAACTGGCCGATCGTGGGCGCGGTCGGCCTCTTCCTGCTCATGCTGGGAGTGTCCACCTCACTGAACGGGGCCGGCGTCGGGCCCGTGCTTGCATGGACAGGCGCCGCGGTGGTGATCGTCATGATCGTCGGCTGGTTCGGCGCGGTCATTCACGAAAGTGAAGGGGGCGTCTACAACAAGCAGGTGGATCGCTCGTTCCGCATGGGGATGACGTGGTTCATCATCTCTGAAGTCATGTTTTTCGCCGCCTTCTTCGGCGCCCTTTTTTATGCCAGACAGTGGGCCGTGCCCTGGCTCGGAGGCGAAGGCAATAATTTCTTCACCAACCTTCTGCTCTACCCGGGTTACGAGAATACCTGGCCGACCAACGGCCCCAAGGCGATCGGCGGCGAGTTCCAGACCATGGGGGCGATTGGTCTGCCCGCGATCAACACGGCGATACTGCTGACCAGCGGCGTGACCATCACGATCGCTCACCACGCGCTGAAGGACAATAACCGGAAGCTGCTGAACTGGGGGCTATTCGCCACCTTTTTCCTGGGTTTCCTGTTCGTGGGCCTGCAGTCCTACGAGTACATACACGCCTACCAGGATCTGAATCTCAAGCTGAGTTCCGGGATCTACGGCTCCACATTTTTCATGCTGACGGGCTTTCACGGCATGCACGTGACCCTGGGTGCCATCATGCTGGTAGTGATCTGGGTGAGATGCCTCAAGGGACATTTCACCCCGACTCATCACTTTGGGTTCGAAGCCGTAGCCTGGTACTGGCACTTCGTGGACGTTGTCTGGCTGGGCCTGTACATCTTCGTGTACTGGCTCTGAGGCTTTTCGGTCTGCCGCGGGCGCTGCCCCGGGGGCAGCGCCCGTTTTATTTCCGCGCAGGGGCCGGTTAACGCCCCAGCGCGCCGGGCTGGATGAATCCCAGCGCGTATGCCAGGAGCAGCAACACGAACAGGGATACTGAAAGGCCGATCCGCACGGTCAGGGCCCGGACGGTTCTGCGCGAATCGTTGTCGTCCTTGAACAGGTACACGAGAGCGGACGCGAGGCTGCCGACGATGCCGATCAACAGCACGATGACCGCAATCCGAATGAGTTCCATGAAAGACCACCTGATGAGCCCTGGAAGGGCAGTATAACTTGACCGGTCAGCGCGGTAATTGGCGCTTCAGTCCCGGGCGGGTCCCCACGCTTGCGGTGATCACGCTGGTGCCGATCCTGGTGTGGCTTGGCATCTGGCAGCTTCAGCGCGCCGAATACAAGGAGACTCTGGCGGAAGATTTCGCCGCCGGATCGGAAACGGTTTTTATCGACGGATCCGCACTGGTTTCAACTCTGGAGAAAACGCCGCGGTTCCAGCAGGTTTCGTTGACGGGTCGTTACGCCAGTGACCGACAGTTCCTGCTCGACAACATGACGGATGGAGGCAGCGCCGGATATCACGTCCTGACGCCGTTCCTCGCCGAGGGTTCGGATACATGGGTTCTTGTCAACCGGGGCTGGATTCCCAAGTCCTTCGGGACGACGATTCTCCCGGATATTGCGGTGGACGAATCGAAACGGCGGGTTACCGGCCGGGTTTCCCGCCTTCCCCGCCCGGGCCTGGAGCTTGAAACGGCGTCGGGCGGTATTCCGGAGTGGCCGAGAGTGGTGCAGTTCCCTACTGCCGAGGAACTGGCGCAATCGCTGGAAACAGACCTGACATCACGTATCGTGCTTCTGGACGCTTCGGCCGAGGATGGCTATCTGCGCAACTGGGCGCCGACCGAATTCGGGCCGGAGCGTCATTATGGATACGCCCTGCAGTGGTTCGCCCTTGCGGCCACTCTGGTCATTATCTACGTGGTCCTGAACGTGAAAAGGAGCGGCAATGACCGACGATAAGGCGCGCAGGCGGCGCGGACGGATACAGTTCATTCTGCTCGCCGTTCTGTTCCTCGGGCCGCTGGCCGTTGCATGGATCATGTACTTCGATCCCGGCGGCTGGCGACCCGAAGGCGCGGTTAACCACGGTGTCCTGGTGGATCCACCGGTACCCCTTCCGAACGTCCGCATCGCCGAGAAGGGTCCGGACGGCTCCGACGGAGATCTTCGCGGGCGCTGGACTATGCTCTACCTGGACGGCGGGCAGTGCTCCGACCGCTGCATGCAGGCGCTGGACCTGTCGGCCCGGACTCGCCTTGCTCTCGGTCGGCGGATGGCGCGGATCCAACGAGTCTACATCGCCGAGGGCCCGGATATAGTGACAGAATTGCCGGCCTCCCAGGCAGATCTGATGATCGCCGGCGCTTCGACGCGCGATCTGTCGGAGCTGGTAGCCGCATTGCCTGAAGACTTGCCCCGGGATGGCTCGGAGATCTTGCTGGTGGATCCCCTGGGGAATCTCATGATGCGGTTCCCGGTGGAAAATGATGATCCCAAGGGCATGCTCGAGGACATCAAGAAACTGCTGCGACTGTCGCGTATCGGCTGAAGGAATTCTCAGCATGGAACTCTTCAGAACACTTGCAAAAATCTCCGTCGTCCTGTGCCTGGTCGTCGTAGTCCTCGGAGCCTGGGTGCGGCTGACCGATGCCGGTCTCGGCTGCCCTGACTGGCCCGGCTGCTACGGTGAGATGGTCGTGCCTAACGATCCCGGCGCGGACGACGCCTGGCCGGAGCGGCCCCTGGAGACGGGCAAGGCCTGGCGGGAAATGATTCACCGTTATGCCGCCGGCATGCTGGGGTTCATTATCCTGGCCCTCGCCGTGACGGCCTGGATTCGGCGGGACAGGCCAGGGCAGCCCGTGATTCTCCCCACGGTCGTGCTGGGGCTGGTGATTTTCCAGGCGTTGCTGGGTATGTGGACGGTCACGCTTCTGCTCAAACCGCTGGTCGTAACGGCCCATCTTGCAGGAGGCATGACGACGCTGGCGCTGCTCTTCTGGCTGGCGAGACAGCCGGCCAGGCCCGCTCAGCCGCCGGAGCCCCGCCTCAGGCCCTTCGCGCTCTTCGGGCTGATCGTCCTGGCGATCCAGATCCTCCTCGGCGCCTGGGTCAGCACCAACTACGCCGCCCTTGCCTGCCCGGATTTCCCCACCTGCCAGAACAGCTTCTGGCCGCCTATGGATTTTGCGGCAGGTTTCGATCCCTGGCACGGCCTGGGGATCGATTACGAGGGCGGGATCCTGCACAATTCGGCCCGGGTTGCCATCCACGTGACACATCGAATCGGGGCCGTGGTCACGCTGGTGGTGCTGCTCTGGCTGGCGATCCGGGCGTCGAAGAACACCGCGCTCGGCACCGCCGGCGGCCTGGTGATGGGGGCCGTGATCCTGCAGTTCATGCTGGGGATCATCATGGTCGCCACCCAGTTGCCCCTGGCCCTGGCGGTGGCCCACAACGGGGTCGCGGCACTGCTGCTGCTCGCCGTCGTCAATCTGAACAAGGTGGTACGCGTTGAGAACTGAGCTACGCTTGAGGACCGTGGATAGCGCCCTCCTCAGTCGAATGGCCGATTTCCTGCAGCTCTGCAAGCTGAAGGTCGTCGGGCTGATCGTGTTTACAGCGGTCGTTGGAATGTTCCTCGCTGTGCCGGGCATGCCGCCCCTGGACAAGCTGCTCCTCGGAACGCTGGGCATCGGCATGGCGGCGGCGTCTGCCGCGGCCATCAATCACGTCCTGGACGCGCGCATCGACGCCATCATGAAGCGCACCCGAAGGCGTCCGCTGCCCACCGGTCAGCTGACCGAAGTGGAGGCGATGCTTTTCGCCTTCGCCCTGGGACTGGTATCCATGGTGATCCTGACCCGTTATGTGAATGCGCTGACGGCCGTGCTCACCTTCCTGTCCCTGATCGGCTACGCGGTGGTCTACACGGTCTGGCTGAAGCGGGCCACGCCTCAGAACATCGTGATCGGCGGCGCGGCGGGAGCAGCGCCGCCCGTGCTGGGCTGGGTGGCCGTCACCGGGGAGGTCCACGCCCACGCCCTTCTGCTGTTCCTCATCATCTTCACCTGGACGCCGCCCCACTTCTGGGCGCTGGCTATCGCCCGGCGCGAGGATTACGCCAAGGTCGATATCCCGATGATGCCGGTGACTCACGGCGTGGAATTCACCCGGCTGCAGATTCTCTTCTACACCGTATTGCTGGTAATCGTCTCCCTCCTGCCCTACCTCACGGGCATGAGCGGCCTGGTTTATCTTGCCGGAGCCCTGATTTTCGGCGGTATCTTTCTCTACTACGCCCTGGCCATGCGGATCTCCCACCGGCCCGAACTGCCCATGAAGACATTCGCCTACTCCATCACCTACCTGATGGGCGTCTTCGGGGCCCTGCTGGTGGATCACTACGTCCCGCTGCTGACCGCCTGAACGCATGGATCCGAGGAGATTCGCGCCGCGTCTACGGGCGTTGTTGATGCCGACGGCAAAGGTGTGTCCCAGGGTGAGTTGACCCTCCTGCCCCCTTATCACCGAAGAACGATCGCCGACAGATCCCGCCCGGCGACGGTAAAATACCGCTGATGGACGTCACTCCCATCCTCGATCCCCTGAACGATCCCCAGCGCGAGGCCGTCACGGCCGAGCCCGGGCCTCTTCTGGTGCTGGCGGGCGCCGGCAGCGGCAAGACCCGGGTTCTTGCCCATCGCGTCGCGTGGCTCGTTCAGGTGGAGGGTCTTTCGCCCCGCAGCGTGCTTGCGGTGACCTTTACCAACAAGGCGGCCGCGGAGATGCGTAACCGCATCGAGGGCCTGCTGGGCATGCCGGTGGCGCACCTGTGGATCGGCACCTTCCACGGCCTGGCACACCGGTTCCTGCGCCTGCACTGGCGCGAGGCCGGTCTGCCCCAGACCTTCACGATCCTGGATGCGGAAGACCAGAGGCGTGTGGTTCGGCGGGTGATACGGAGCCTGGACCTGGACGATACCCGCTGGGTGCCCAAGGAAATGCAGTGGTTTATCAACGCCCGCAAGGACGAGGGTCTCAGGCCGGCACATATCGATCCGGGGCGGGACGAACAGAAGCAGCAGATGGTGCGCATCTACGCGGCCTACGAGCAAGCCTGCGAGCGGGCGGGTCTCGTGGATTTCGCCGAACTGCTGTTGCGGGCCCATGAGCTCTGGCTGCAGAACGACGATCTCCTGGAGCACTATCGCCACCGCTTCCGGCACCTGCTGGTAGACGAGTTCCAGGACACCAACACCATCCAGTACGCCTGGCTGCGGGTCCTCGCCGGCGAGACCGGACGGACGTTTTTCGTTGGCGACGACGACCAGTCCATTTATGCCTGGCGCGGCGCCCGGATCGAGAATATCCAGCGTTACCCGAAAGACTTCCCCGGTACCCGTATCGTCAGGCTGGAGCAAAACTACCGCTCGACGGCCACTATCCTCAACGCCGCGAACGCGCTGATTGCCAACAACACGTCCAGGATGGGCAAGGAGCTGTGGACCGAGGGCCCGGAAGGCGATCCGATCCGGATTTATGCGGCCTTCAACGAGCGGGACGAAGCGGCATTCGTGATCGGGCGAATCCGGTCGCTGACGGAGGGCGGCGCGGCCAGAAGCGAAATCGCGATCCTCTACCGGTCCAACGCCCAGTCGCGAGTTTTCGAAGAAGCCCTGCTCAATGCCAATCTGCCCTATCGGGTTTACGGAGGGCTGCGATTCTTCGAGCGTGCGGAGATCAAGGACGCCCTCGCCTACCTCAGGCTCATCGCCAACCGGGACGACGACACGTCATTCGAGCGGGTGGTCAACCTGCCGACCCGCGGCATCGGGGCTCGCACGGTGGACATCATCCGTGAATATGCCAGGGCGAACGCGACCTCCCTGTGGCGGGCCGCGGCTGCCGTAGCGTCGGACGGCAGTCTGGCCGCCCGGGCCGCCACCGCCGTCACGGGATTCCTGAACCTGATCGAGTCCATGGACCGGGATACCCGGGAACTCAGCCTCCACGAGCGGGTGGATCACGTCATCAACGTGTCGGGCCTCATCGATCACCACGGCAGGGAAAAAGGCGAGCGCGGCGAGGCCAGGGTTGAAAACCTGTACGAACTGGTGAGCGCTGCTCGCGGGTTCGAGCCGGAGCCGGATTCCGAAATGAATCCCCTGGACGAGTTTCTGAGCCACGCCGCCCTGGAGGCGGGTGAAGGCCAGGGAGATGCGTGGGAGGATTGTGTGCAGCTCATGACCCTGCACTCGGCCAAGGGGCTGGAGTTCCCGGTGGTCTTTCTATGCGGTATGGAGGACGGCCTGTTTCCGCACCAGCGCTCCATCAGGGAACCTGCGGGACTCGAGGAGGAGCGACGGCTCTGCTACGTGGGAATGACGCGGGCCATGCGTGCGCTCTACATCACCTACGCGGAGCAGCGACGGCTGCACGGCAGCGACAGTTTCGCCCTGCCCTCTCGTTTCATCAGCGAAATCCCTCCGGAATTCGTCGAGGAGATTCGTCCCCAGGTCCACGTGGCCCGTCCCGGCTTCAGGCCGCGCCGCACGGAAGAGCCCAACCCGGACGGCATCCGCCTCGGCCAACGCGTGCGCCACGGGAAATTCGGAGAGGGCATCATAATGAACTGCGAGGGGCAGGGGCAGCAGGCCCGGGTCCAGGTGAACTTCGAGCGCGCAGGGGCCAAGTGGCTTGTCCTGGCCTACGCGCGGCTCGAACTGATGTAAGATTGACCGCGGCCTGAGATATATCGGGCCGGGCCCGCGCCGCAAGAAGAAGCATGAACATATTGATACTCGGTGCTGGGCAGGTGGGATCATCCGCCGCCTACGACCTGACCCGGTCGGAGGCCAACGAAGTTACCGTCGTTGATGTGGATGGCGATCGCCTGCGGGAACTCCAGGATCGTCTGGACATCCGGACCGTGCGTGGACACGCCGCCCATCCCCAGGTCATGACCTCCGCCGGCGGCGCCGACGCCGACATCGTCATTGCCCTGACCGACAGCGACGAAGTGAATATGCTGGCCTGTCAGGTGGCTTACACCCTTTTCCGCACGCCTACCAAGATCGCCCGTATCCGGGCGGTGGAATACACCTCCACCACAAGCCTTTTCGGCCCGGAAGCCCTCCCGGTAGACGAGATCATCAGTCCCGAACAGCTGGTGACCGAGTACATCGAGCAGCTGATTCACTATCCGGGCGCACTGCAGGTCCTCAATTTCGCCGACGGCAAGGTTCGCCTGGCAGGGGTCGTAGCGCATCGCGGCGGTCTTCTGGTGGGGCAGGAGCTCCGGCAGCTCCGAAGGCACATCCCCCATACCGATGCCCGGGTGGCGGCGATCTACCGTCGGAGGGCCGATGGCAGCCGCGAAAGCATTCTGCCCGAGGGGGACACGGTGATCCGCGAGAACGACATCGTGTTTTTCATTGCGGCCCGCAAGGACATCCGCGTCATGATGAGCGAGCTTCGCAAGCTCGAACATCCGATCCGAAAGGTAATCATCGCCGGTGGGGGCAACATCGGCTACCAGCTCGCCAAGCGTCTGGAAAACACCAACCAGGTCAAACTGCTGGAACGGGACAAGGATCGCGCGAGATTTATCGCCGAACGCCTCACCAAGACGATCGTGCTTCCCGGCGATGCCACCAACGAGGAATTGCTGTCCGAGGAAAGCATCGAGTCTACCGATGTTTTCTGTGCCGTTACCAACGCGGAGGAGGCCAACATCCTGTCTTCGCTGCTGGCAAAGCGCATGGGCGCAAAGAAAGTCATCGCGCTGGTCAATCGGCCTTCCTACACAGACATTATCGAGAGACAAAACATCGATATCGCGGTGTCTCCGCAGCAGATCACGCTGGGAGCATTGTTGACGAAGGTGCGACGCGGCGACGTGGTCCGCGTGCATTCGCTTCGCCAGGGCTCCGCCGAGGCGCTGGAAACTATCGCCCACGGAACGCCCGAAACATCGCAGGTGGTCGGCCGGACTGTGGAAGACATCAGCCTGCCGCCCGGCGCCACCATTGCCGCCCTTGTCCGTGGCGGGGACGTCATCATGGCCCACCACGATGAAGAAATCCGGGCGGAAGACCACGTCATTCTGTTTCTTACCGAGACAGAGGAAAAGCAAATCCGGGCTGTAGAGAAGCTGTTCCAGCCCTCCCCCACCCTTCTGTAATGAGCTCCCACCCGGTCCAGAGAATTCTTGGCTCTCTGCTGATGGCGTTCAGTTTTTTTATGCTGCCGCCCCTTTTTCTTTCCTATTTTTACGGATTTAGGCTCACCGACGATCCCTTCAGCCTCTTTTTCCTGGTGCACGGCGACGGGGGTGCCCGAGCTTTCATTCTTGGATTCGCCATTATCTTTCTCGCCGGCATCCTGCTGTGGTATCCCGCGCGAGCCGGAAGGCCGGGGGCCGACGGCCGGGAACTGAAGATCCGTGATGGCTTCCTGGTCGTGTCGGCGTTCTGGCTCGGACTCGGGATCGCCGGCGCGGTACCCCTTATGGCCTCCGACAGCCCGCACATGCCCCTGACAGATGCGGTGTTCGAGAGCATCTCCGGGCTGACGACCACGGGGGCCACGGTGCTTACAGGGCTAGACGACCTGCCGAGATCCGTTCTCTTTTATCGGCAGCTACTGCAGTGGCTGGGGGGCATGGGCATCATCGTTCTGGCCGTCGCCATCCTGCCTATGCTTGGAATCGGCGGAATGCAGCTCTACCGGGCGGAAACCCCGGGCCCGGTAAAGGATTCCAAACTCACGCCGCGGATCGCCAAAACGGCTAAATCGCTCTGGCTGATCTACCTGATCATCACTGTGCTCTGCGCGCTAAGCTACTGGGCCGCCGGAATGGATGTGTTCGATGCCGTCTGTCACAGTTTCAGCACTGTCGCCATAGGCGGGTTCTCCACCCATGACGCCAGCGTAGGTATCTTCGACTCGGCGGCCATCGAATATGTGGCCATCGTTTTCATGCTTGTCGCCGGCGTGAATTTTTCTCTGCACTTCCTCGCTTGGGAGCGTATCCGGATCAGTCTTCCCCTGGAGATTCGTGGCTGGCGGCCACGGCTTCGAGCCCGGCGACGAAGCTTCTCGGCCACCGGAGCCTTCCGGCATTACGCTCAGGATTCCGAGTTTCACGCCTATGTCAGGATTCTCGCCGCTCTGGCTCTCGTGACTATCGTCTATCTGTATATGGACGGACAGTATGCGACCTGGTCGGAATCCTTCCGGAAGGGCCTGTTCCAGGTCGTATCCATCGGCACCACCACCGGCTTTACAACGGCCGACTTTTCAATCTGGCACGGTGCCGTGCCCGTCATGCTGATCTTCGCCAGTTTCATCGGCGGCTGCGCCGGCTCCACAGGCGGCGGAATGAAAGTGATCCGCTGGGTGCTCATCTTCAAGCAGGGATACCGCGAGCTGATCCGTCTGCTCCATCCGAATGCCGAAATACCGGTCAAGCTGAGTGGCCGTCCGGTCCCGCCGCGCGTCATCGAGGCAGTGTGGGGATTCTTTTCCGCCTACGTGGTGGTCTTCGCGCTGATGCTGATGGGGCTTATGTTCACGGGACTGGATCAAATAACCGCGTTCTCGGCCGTGGCCGCCTCGCTGAATAATCTCGGCCCGGGCCTCGGGGACGTGGCCAGCAATTATTCGTCCCTCACCCCCATTGCCAAATGGATATGCGTGCTCGCCATGGTGATGGGACGGCTGGAGATCTTTACGCTGCTGGTCCTGGTCACCGGGGAATTCTGGAGGCGGTAAGAAACGACCATGAGCCTGCGGCAGAATCTGGAGTCCATGCTGGCCGCCGGGCAGGACAATGCCCTGCTTCGCTTCACGCTCGGTAACGAGTATCTAAAGGAGGGCCTGGCGGGCATCGCCGTGGAACATTACTCCGCGGCAATCGAACATGATCCGGGATACACGGCCGCCTGGAAACAGCTGGGCAAGGCCCTCGAGCAGAATGATGAACCCGCGAAAGCCCTCGAGGCGTGGGAGCGGGGTCAGAAGGCCGCCGAGAAATCGGGCGACGTGCAGGCCGGCAAGGAAATGGGGGTGTTCGCGCGTCGTCTCGGAAAAAAGCTCGGCGATAATCCCGGGGAAGGAGACTGACATGAAGAGTCGCGGTCGATTCAAGGCCGGCGTCGGGCAGGATCAGGTCACCGAAGAGTCCTGGCGGATATTCCGGATCCTGGCCGAGTTCGTTCAGGGGTTCGAGATGTTGTCCACTCTGCAGCCCTGCGTCAGCATCTTCGGGTCGGCACGCACGGCCCCCGATCATCCGAACTACCGCCTTGCAGTGGATATTTCCCGAATCCTGTCCGACGCGGGCTTCACCGTGATCACTGGCGGAGGACCGGGAATCATGGAGGCGGGGAACCGGGGCGCTTTCGAGGGCGAGTCACCCAGCGTGGGGCTGAATATTGCCTTGCCGAGGGAGCAGGTCCAGAACCGGTTCCAGGATGTTTCACTGCGGTTCCGGCATTTTTTTTCGCGCAAGGTGATGTTCGTCAAGTACGCTTCGGCCTACGTGGTGCTGCCGGGCGGTTTCGGCACGCTGGATGAATTTGCCGAGATCCTCACCCTTATCCAGACACGCAAGACCCGGGCGATTCCCATCATTCTGGTCAACGGCGCATTCTGGAGCGGCCTGATCCACTGGTTCCGCCATACCCTGGCAGCCGAGGGTACGATCAGCGAGCGCGACCTGGACCTGTTCCAGATCGTGGACGAACCTCAGCAGGTGGCCGATGCCATTTTCGATCACTTTGCCGGCAGGCCTATCACCCCGTCCGCGGAGGAAGCGGAAGTCATGATGGACCTGTGATGAATTCCGGCAGCATGGAGCGGCTGGCCCAGGCAACGGATCGATTCGTCTGCCTGGTGGGACGTGCGGTTTCATGGCTGTGCCTGGTCATGGTGCTTGTGGCAGGCGTGGTGGTCGCCCTTCGGTACTTTTTCGGCATCGGCTGGATCTGGCTGCAGGAGACCGTGACCTGGATGCACGGCGCTGTATTCATGATGGCCGCAGCCTACACGCTTTCCCTGGATGAACACGTCAGGGTGGACGTGATCTACCGAAAGATATCCGCGCGAAAGCAGGCCATCGTGGATACCCTGGGCGTATTGCTTCTGCTGCTGCCGACCTGCGGCTGGATCCTGTGGTCTGCCTGGGATTACGTGATCAGCTCGTGGCAGTTCCGGGAGGCGTCGCTGGAGACAGGCGGGCTGCCCGGCCTGTTTCTGCTCAAGTCCCTGATTGTCCTGGCGCCGCTCCTTCTGGCCGTCGAGGGCGTTGCCCTGGTCATCCTGCGCTGGGCGCGGCTGGGCAGGGAATCCGGGGGAACTGGCTGATGGGCTGGATGGCGCTGTTGCTGTTCGGGACCGTGGTCGTGGTGCTGCTGGCAGGCTTTCCCGTGGCCTTCACGCTGGGCGGGACGGCCCTCGCTTACGCCGTCATCGGGCTCGGCATGGGCGCGTTCGATATCAGTTACCTGGACGCTATACCCAGCCGTATTTTTGGCGTCATGTCGAATCAGACGCTGGTAGCGGTGCCTCTTTTCGTGTTCATGGGGGTTATGCTCGAAAGATCCAGGCTGGCTGAAAATCTGCTGGATACCCTCTCGGCGCTGTTTGGTCGACTTCGCGGAGGTCTGGCAATCGCCGTGACGCTGGTCGGCATGCTCCTGGCCGCCAGCACCGGCATCGTCGGGGCCACCGTCGTGACCATGGGCCTGCTGTCTCTCCCCAGTATGCTCAAGCGTGGATACGCGCCGTCGGTATCCTCCGGAACAATCTGCGCCGCGGGAACTCTCGGGCAGATCATCCCCCCTTCGATTATCCTGGTGCTGCTCGGGGACGTTCTGTCCTCAGCTTATCAGCAGGCCCAGCTGAATCAGGGCATCTACTCTCCGGAAACGGTTTCGGTGGGCGAACTCTTCGCGGGCGCCCTGTTGCCCGGACTTATGCTCGTCGGTCTCTACCTGTCATGGCTTCTCCTGCTGGCAGTCTTCCGCCCGTCCTGGATGCCGCCCCACGTGGCTGGCGACCCCACAGACCAGACAGCTCTTGCCACAAGGGTCCTGAAGGCCCTGATTCCTCCGCTTTTTCTGATTCTCGCGGTGCTCGGTTCCATTGTTGCCGGAATCGCCACGCCCACGGAGGCGGCGGCAGTGGGGTCCGTAGGCGCCATGATCCTTGCCGCAAGTCAGGGGCATCTCAACCTCGAATGCCTCAAGGAAGTGGTGCACAGGACCGCGCGCGTCAGCAGCATGGTGTTCCTGATCCTCGTCGGCGCATCGATTTTTTCTCTCGTCTTCCGGGGCTTTGGTGGTGACGAACTCGTCAGGCATTTGCTCTCGTCGCTTCCCGGTGGCGTCGTCGGTGCGGTGCTCGTGGTCATGCTGGTGATGTTCCTTCTGGGATTTGTCCTGGACTTTATCGAGATCACCTTTGTGGTGGTTCCTATCGTGGGCCCCGTGCTGCTGTCCATGGGGCTTGATCCCGTCTGGCTCGGAGTCATGATCGCGATCAACCTGCAGACCTCGTTCCTTACGCCTCCTTTCGGTTTCTCTCTCTTCTATCTCCGCGGAGTGGCGCCCCCGGAAGTGGCGACGACGGACATTTACAAGGGTGTGATCCCGTTTGTCGTGATTCAGCTGCTCGCCCTCGCCCTGCTCGCCGCCTGGCCGAGCCTGGCGACGTGGTTGCCGGACCGGGTTTACTGAACGGCTCGGCAGGACGCCGATGAGTTGCCGGACCCGGAAATCGCCGGCTGCAGATGCCGGACGAATTGCGCCGTCGCCGTCTGCCAGGAATGCCGAAGCGCGAATGCCCGGCAGCGGGTTCGATCCAGCGCAACGGCAGATTTCACCGCACGACCCAGGTCTTCATCGAGCATTCCGTTCACGCCCTGTTCGACCACGTCG
>Ga0209536_100004327_pt1 | contig 22448 bp, 14 predicted proteins | sample DeeMarSeWOR28_12_FD_187461 | JGI IMG/M metagenome (GOLD analysis project Ga0209536, IMG submission 187461) | Marine sediment microbial communities from White Oak River estuary, North Carolina - WOR-2-8_12 (SPAdes) (version 2) | ecosystem: Environmental > Aquatic > Marine > Intertidal zone >... | reverse complement strand
CCTTCAAGCGCCATAACCTGGTCGATTACATCCCCTGGGCCGAATTGGAACCGACCTTTTTGCTAAACAAAATTTTAGCGTTCCTGGGAAATTCCGCACCTTACGCGAAGGCCATTTCGCAGTTCCGTTTTACCGGAATCGAGACCATGCAGCAGCGCATTCATGACTTCAGGTCCAAACGATCATGAACAGCCGCCACCAGCGTCATCTGGGGATGATCTTAAAGGGCTATCCCCGCATTTCAGAAACCTTTATTTCCAATGAAATTTTGCTGCTCGAGCAGATGGGGTTTCCAATCCATCTATTTTCGATGCGCCAGCCCCGGGAAAATTTTACCCATCAAAGTGTCACCCAAATCCAGGCCGCGGTCGACTATTTACCCGAGACCCTGTTACGTCCCTTGCCGAGGCTTTTGTATCACAATTGTCTTCTGGCCGCCCAGAGACCTGCTGTCTACGCCCGGGCCTTAAAAAAGGCACTGCAGCGATTTTTACGGACGCGAAAATCGGCTACCCTCAAGCATCTGTTTCAGGCCGGTTATCTGGTGCGGTGCCTGCTGCCCGCCCACCCGGGTTTGCATTTGCACGCTCATTTTGCGCATTCACCGGCATCGGTGGCCATGTTCGCCAGCATCCTCAGCGGGCTGCCGTTTAGCTTTACCGCCCATGCCAAAGATATTTATACATCGGACCCCAGACAGCTCAGGGAAAAAATAAGGCTGGCCAAATTTGTGGTCACCTGCACCGAATACAACCGCCGCTATCTGAAGAAACTGTTTGGCAGCGCCTTGTGCCCGGTTTATCGCGTCTACCATGGCATCGATACCGAACTGTTTTCCCAGAATCCCGGTCAACCTGCGAAGGTAAAACCGCCCTACCGCATTTTGACCGTCGCACGTTTGATTGCCAAAAAAGGCCTGCCCACCGTATTTCAAGCTTTGAAAGCATTGAAGGATAAAAGCATTGCTTTTCAGCATACCCTCATCGGTGATGGTGATGATCGCCAGAAGGTGTTAACCCTTATAAAGGATCTGGATCTGACCGCCCATACCCGCTGGCTGGGGACCCAGCCCCATGAAGTTGTTCTGGAACATTACCAGCAGGCGCATTTGTTTGTTCTGGGCTGTGAAGTCGCCCCCAACGGCGACCGCGACGGGATTCCCAACGTTCTGTTCGAAAGTATGGCCATGGGGGTACCGGTGTTGGCCACACATATTTCGGCCATCCCCGAGCTTGTGGACAACGAAGAAACCGGGTTGCTGGTCGATCCCGGCCAGCCGCAGCAACTGGCTGAAGCCATGCTGAGGCTGCTGACCGAGGATACGCTCAGAGACCGCATCATACCGGCTGCCCGGCAGCGCGTGATGCAGGATTTCGACAACAAACAACTCATTAAAAGTCTGGCTGATATTTTCATTGCGGAAGGGGTAAGGCCCAAAAATTAGTACATGGAGCATGGGGCATGGAGCATGGGGCATGGAGTAAAGGGCAAGGGTTGCCACTTTCGGTAATATAATATCTTGGTGGACTTAACGAATACTAATTTAATACAGCGAAATGGAGGACCAGATGGGTACAAAATTTCGGTTTCAGGATTTAAAAATTTTCTAAATTTTGCTCGCAGATCTGCTTTTGAGAATGCCAATATTCTCATCATATTGGAGAGGAGAGCCTTGATTAATGCGGTCCAACTCGATAAAAAACTAACCGAATTGAGCATCTTATCCCGACAAATAACAAACTTTCAAAAATCTTTGAAATAGAGGTCATGCTCTTTGCCAGCTGATCAAAAAACAAAGTTATCAACCCCACGCCCCATGCCCCATGCTAAACGCCATCTTCGTATCTTATTTTATGCACCCTTTAAACCACTGGGGCATGGACATCCCTCCGGCGACCTGGTCACGGCTACTGAAATCGTAGACTATCTGGTCAAGCAGGGCCATGCGGTCATCCAGGCCAGCACCCTGCGCTGCCGCTGGATTTACTGGAAGCCGTGGTTGTGGCCGAAATTGCACCTGGAAAGAGGGCGCATGCTGCGACAGTTTCAAAACGATGGCGTTGACATCTGGTTTACCTATCACACCTACTATAAGGCACCCGATTTGCTGGGGCCCCGGGTGGCGAAGACATTAAGCATACCCTATATTGTTTTTCAGGGCATCTATTCCACTAAACGACGACGGGACTGGAAAACACGCCCCGGCTTCCACCTGAACAGACGCAGCCTCTGTGCCGCACGGCACATTTTCACCAACAAAAAGCTTGATTTGCTCAATTTGAAACGTCTCATACCGGAAAACAAAATTACCTATATCGCACCGGGCTTGGTGCCGGATAATTTTAACTTTGATCCCACCGCCAGGGCCGAGGTCAGAAAAATATTGAAATTAGGTGATGATCCGGTGGTGTTTTCGGCGGCCATGTTTCGGGCGGATGTCAAAACCGAGGGCCTGACCTGGGTGATTCGAGCCTGCGGAGAACTTTACCAACGGGGTAATCCCCTCTGGCTGGTCATCGCCGGAGCCGGCAAAGAAAAGGAAAAATTGAAACACCTGGCCGATGCGCATCTGCCGCAGCGAGTCCGTTTTGTCGGACGCATCGAGCGCGGCGACATGTACCGCTACTATAGTGCCGGTGATCTGTTTGTTTTTCCAGGAATACGGGAATCGCTGGGTATGGTTTTTCTGGAAGCCCAGGCCTGCGGGCTTCCGGTGGTTGCCTTTGATAATGCCGGCGTGCCGGAGGCCGTAAAGGACGGTGTCACCGGTTTGCTGGTCCCGGCCTTTGACGCTGAAGCCTTTGAAGGTGCTATTGCGAGGCTTTTAAATGATGCTCAACTGCGCCGGCGGATGGGCCGGGCCGCCCAATCATATATCCGCCAAAAGCATGATCTGAATCGGAACTATTTGCAAATGGACCACATTCTGCAGACCATCGTCCAAACGGCTAATTACAGAGATTGACATTGAATATCCTTTCAAACAATACTTCATTGCTTCAATACTCCAGAATTCCAGCATTCTATAGCGATTGTCAAAAAAACGTTCCGTTTGCGGAAGGTTTTTTTTACAACCGCTTATGCCGCCATCCTTTTATGCGTAACGTATTTATGACAAGCGGTATAAATGCGAACAGGCCAACCCATTCATCTTTTTCTTGACATTCTTCCTAAATGGGAATAAATTCCGAATTAGTCAAACTTTTTCGGAGTATATTCCGTAAATGAAGATTATCTCCAGAATTTTGAATATAGATCTACCGCCAGGACAATCCGCATTTTTATGGGGACCAAGAAAAACCGGGAAATCTACCTATTTGAAAACCAGGTTTCCCAATAGTTTGACCTATGATTTTCTGCAGACGGATTTATTTCTAAATTTTTCTAAGAGACCCGCTTTATTGCGTGAACAGATCCTGGCAAAGGAAAACGGGGTGCTGAAGCATCCGATCATCCTTGATGAGGTTCAGAAAGTTCCGCAGATTCTGGATGAAGTGCACTGGTTAATTGAGAACAAAGGACTGCAATTTATTTTATGCGGGTCCAGTGCCCGCAAGCTTAAAAGAGGTAAGGCTAATTTGTTGGGTGGAAGGGCCTGGCGCTTTGAGATGTTTCCGCTGGTTACTCCTGAATTAAAAAACCCGGATTTGGTGAAAATTTTGAATAGCGGTCTAATACCGGCTCATTATCTTCAAAAAAACTATAAAAAATCATTGAACGCATATACGCGCGATTATCTGAAAGAAGAAGTGTTTGACGAGGGACTGACCCGTAACATCCCGGCTTTTTCCAGATTTTTTGATGCGATGGGTTATTCACACGGGGAGCTCACGAATTTTTCTAACATCGCCAGAGAGTGTGGTGTGGATTCGAAAACCGTAAAAGAGTATTATCACATTTTGGTTGACACTCTGTTGGGCAACTTTGTTGAACCCTTTAAGAGGCATCAAGACCGCAAAGTCATCAGTAGAGCATCAAAGTTTTACCTTTTTGACATCGGTGTGGCCGGAGCACTAACCAAACGCGTTATTGCAGAAGAAAAAGGCGAAGCATTCGGAAAGTCGTTCGAACACTTCATTCTCACGGAAATCACAGCTTATAATTCCTACCGAGAGGTGGGCTTTAGAATCAATTTTTGGAGAACGAAATCCGGTCTGGAAGTTGATTTTGTTTTAGGTGATGGGGAAGTGGCCATCGAAGTCAGGGGGGTTAATCGTATCGATAACAGGGCGTTGCGTCCTCTGCGTGTATTTAAGAATCTATACGCACCCCGTTTGGCCCTGGTTGTCTGCAACGAGAAAGAGGAGCGGATCGTAGAAGATATTCGAATTATTCCATGGCGTAAATTCTTGTCTGATTTGTGGGCAGGCAGACTCATACATTAAGTGATAGAAATGCCTTCTGAAGAAACCACCACCCGCTTCGGTCTCATTCGACACGCTGAAACCCATTGGAATCGGGAAAGCCGGATTCAGGGGCATGGCGATTCTTCCCTGACGGAAAGGGGTAAAAAGGAAGCCGATGCCTGGGGGCGTCAACTCAAGCGCGTGGCCTGGGACCGCATCCTGGGCAGTGACCTGGGGCGGGCGGTGGCCACTGCCGCCATCATCAACCATCACCTGCAGATTCCGTTTGAAACCGATGCGCGGTTGCGCGAGCAGGACTGGGGTGAGTGGACCGCCAAGCCATCCGATACCATTCAATATGAAGAATTGCACAAGCTGGATGAAGACAGAAGATCCGGCTGGCTGTTTCGCCCGCCGGGAGGAGAAGACCGCATCAGTGTGTGGCAAAGAAGTCATAACGCCCTGGTGGCTGCCGCCCGCAGATGGCCCGGCAGTGCCATCCTGGTCGTCACCCACGAAGGCGTAATTAAGAATTTAACATATCGTCTTTGCAATTGGAGCTATACGCCGGGTGAGTCCGCTTTGATTAAATCCCGGCATTTGCATTGGCTGGTCGTCCATAAAAGCGGCCTGCAACTGCATGAAATCAATGCCCTGCGGCTACCCGATGCAGGCTGATCAAGACATGAAAATTCTGACGATTCACGACGTACGCAAAGAATATTTTGATTTGAACCTGAGAGCCCATCGGCTGACCTTTGATGACGGGCTTTTTTCTCAGTATTATTATTTTCAATTTTTTAAAGATCATCCTGAAAAGCTCACTTATTTTATTGCGACTTCCATGATTAAGCCCGGGGGGGTGAGACCCGTTTTTAACGGACGGTATTTACCTTATATCAAATCTAAAAAGTATATGTATCGAACGTTTGCCGAAGGCCGTTTTGATCATTTTATGAATGTTGAAGAATTGCAGGCGCTCAGCCGGCATAAAAATGTCGACATCGGGGCTCACAGCCACTTTCATGATGTGATCTTAACCCGCTCCCTGCCGCACAAGCGCAAAGCGCTGAGCCCCTGGAAGCTTGAACGCATCCCGGCGGCTAAAAGAATTCCTCTTGCAGAATTGAGCATCCGTTCAAAGCTGGCTTTTAAAGGTGTCGAAGTTAGCGGCGGAAAATTGATTCCCAGATCCCAGAGCGCCTGGGAGGACTTTATCAAATACGATACCGAACAGTGCCTGCGCTGGTTTGATCAGAATTTAAACATGCAGCCCAGGATATACGGCTTTCCTTTCAATGAGTACAGTGACAAATTTGTCCTGATTCTTAAATCCTTCGGCTTCCGGCAGTTTTTTGCGGCCCGGTCCAAGGGCAGGACGGAAATTTTCGGTCGAATTGATATAGACAGTTTAATCAAGTAGTTATATGTTTATCGCCGCAATCCGCCCACCGGATAATATTATATATGCGAATTTATCAGCATGTTCTGGTAAGATGCCCGCAAATTAGATTGCTTCGCTCCGCTCGCAATGACATGTTGCTTTGCTACGCCCCGCGCACCCTGACTGCCCGCAACCATGAGCACCTTTCGGCCTGAGCGTTCGACCGAGCTCACGCCGAGGTTACGAGTCGAAGGCAGGCCGAATGGAGCGACTTCCGTCTTCACTCAAGCTAAGCCGGACAAGCGCGATGGCGGGCAGGTTGCGATGACCCACGAATGTCTTGTGCCGTCATTGCGAGCCTGCGACGAGCTCAGCCGAGTCGGAGCGTGAGCGACGAAGCAATCCTTTGCGTATTTCACCGGGAATTGCTGCGAAATTTTAAAAGCGCTTGAAATCCTATCAAAGATCCTGTAACTGTAGCCGATTATTACCTGAATTTTGCATATGAAAGCCTCCGTCGCGTAGCAACATCCAGGTATTGCCTGAATGTTGCATGAAAATGAAAGAGAGGCGTCGATAAGTTTAGAAAACTACAGGTTGTAAACATACTCAGAGAGGATTCTGATGAAAACATATTATCTGGCATCGGCCGGTTGCCCGCGCCGGGCCGTTGATTCTCAAAAAATAGCGGATTATCTCGAAACCAATAATATTAAATATACTCAGGATGTTAAAAAGGCAGATCTGATCATTGTCAGCACCTGTGCCGCCCTTAAATCACGGGAGGATCTGTCGAAAACGGCGGTTACCTGGTACCAGGAACAAAAGCGCCGGGACGCCAAAATCGTCGTCGCCGGTTGCCTCGGTAAAATCAATCCGGCCGTCAAAAAGGAATTCTCAGAGGTGGCCTTTATTTCGCCCAGAGAAATCGATGCCCTGGATGATATGATTGCAGCCAAAGTCCCTTTCAAAGATATCCCGGATCCGAATCAAATTGGAAGTTTTCCGCTATTTCCGGATAAACCGGAACGCCAGGCCAAAGGCGATCGGTTAAACAAGCGCCTGGATCTGGCCTATGAAAAAGAGGATCTGTTTACGCTGCGGATCGCAACTGGCTGTCTGGGCAACTGCAGCTATTGTGCGGTGAAATTCGCCGTCGGCCAGCTGGAAAGCAAGCCGCTGGATAAGATCGTTACTGAATTTAAAAGCGGTTTGGATAAAGGCTTTGAACATTTTGTGCTGATTGCCGGAGACGTCGGATGCTATGGTGTCGATATCGGAATCTCGGCCGTCGAGCTGCTGCGTGCGCTGTTTGCTGTTGAGGGGTCTTATAAAATTATCATCAAGGAGTTTAATGCCCAGTGGGTGGTCAAATATTTTGAGGATCTGCTGCACATTTTTAAACAACATTATGAAAAGATAGATTATATTGTGGTACCGGTGCAATCGGCCTCAAATCGAATCCTGCGATTGATGAAAAGACCTTACAGCATTGAGGATGTCAAAAAGTATTTGAACATCATTAAAGCAGAGGTGCCCGGGTTGCAGATCTCCACGCATATCATGGTGGGTTTTCCAGGAGAGACCGAGGCAGATTTCAGGGAATCAATCGATTTTATCAAAGACTACGAATTTCCGTTCGTTGATATTTATGCGTATGATGACCGGCCGAACACCGCCGCCAGCCAGATGGCGGGTAAAGTGCCCCAGGACGTCATCGATGCGCGCGTTCATGCGGTCAAAAAAGTTCAAAAACAAATTCTGACCCGGCTAAATTAAATCCTTCGGATTTATCGGCATTTCGCCTTTTGAACACACTAATCTATTTAATCAAGATGTGAAATCCCGTTTTTAAGCGGGGCCAGAAAATAACATGCCCGCCTTGCCGCAAGAATAATTAGTAGGAACAAATACTTGAAGCTGTCTTTTTTTGATTATTTCTTATATAAAAAGTAGAACCCAAATTAAAACAGTGGATAAGGGTTCAGGCCCCCCGCGTCTTGCGGGATTTCGCATCTAATTTTAGTACATTAAGGTGCTCAAAAGGCGTCGATTTGGCATAATATAAGAGTGTACGCACGCATAAGAATTATGGCCGAAAATAATCCACGGGGTATCGCAACCATTTGGCTGAATTTGTATGATAAAAATAGTAAAATCTGTCTTAAATATGTGGATTAGGGTTCAGGGCAAGGCGCAGTTTGGTGAAAAAGCGGAGCGTACACGGAGTACGTGAGCATTTTGAGACGAACTGCAACACCGCCCTGGACACTTAGACGCATATTTAAGACAGGTTTTAGGTGAAGGTCGTGTCCGCATCGCAGTAATCGAACTTAATCCTGCCGGCACAGTCTTCCAGCACACTCCCCTGACGTTTGGGATAATACAGGTACCGGCGCTGCTGCTCTTTGATCAGCGGCTGCAGCAATGGATTTTGTTCAAAATAGTTCAACAGGTCAGCCGGAAATTCGAGGCGGTCGGCACTGAACTTTTGGGCGACAATCAACGCATGATATGCGGCCAGATCACTATCAGAAGGGTCGTTGAAGGCATTATCCAAAATTTTAACCCAGGTCCTGCCTTTTTTAACCAGTACGGATAGAATCAAAAATCCCCTGAATTCATGTTTGTCGGCCGAATAGATTTCCAGTGCCACATAGTCGAACAGCTCGCTGACCACAGAAAAATAATAGGGCTCTGCTTCTGCTTTTCCGTGCGCGGCCGATATCAGCCAGCGGTATTTCAGCATCCAATTAATGGCCTCGATTCCGCGGAAAAATTGGGGGCGATTCAATCGTTTCCGGATTATCTGGTGCGCCTGCGCGTCTATTTGAGCGACCTCCGCGTGTTCAAAGGGGCGGGGCTTTCGTATTGAATCGGCAAGCAACCGCTGATAAAAAATTTTCTTTGATTGCGGGTATATTGCGTCCTCATCTCCGGGTGGGGCTGCATTTAATGCGGATGTTTGCCCTGGGTTCAGTGCCGATGATGATGCCTCTGCAGCTGCTTGCCAGATAGCTTCCAGTTTGCGGATTTTTTCCATTCTTAACTGATAGTAGGTGAGATGACCGAGGTTTTTAAAACCGGCCTTAGCATACGCCTGCTGTGCAGCTGCGGTCATGCGGGTGACCGGAAAGTCGATGTCGAGCTTTTTGATTTCTTCTAAAAGACGGCCGGCGACGCCTGTGCCGCGATAATCGGGAGACACAAAAAATGCGGTTGACCAGTGGATTCGTTTCAGTTCGTTATGGTGGGAAAACAATCCTGGAAGCACGCCCTGGTAACCGACACATGTGTTACCGTGCAGGGCCACCAATAACGCCACATCATCGGGGCGGCCGTATGGATTATTTCGCTGAGACAACGCGCGGCGCAGTGAAATGGGAACGCCCGCATGATATGATGGTCGGCTCAGTGCCTGACGCGCAAAATGGTCGATGTCTTTGAGCTTTATTTTTTCTATTTTAATTTGCTTTTTTTTCAATTATCTATTTTCTTAATATAGCGGTTGTCAGGTTATCATAATTTCAGACCGCTACGAAATAGCCTTACTTTTGTTAACCCATATGGCCAATTGAACATATTTATGACAACCGCTATCATCCTTGAATTTTGAAAGATTCAGGTAAATGCGCAGTTCAGGACATCATTTTTATACCAGAGATCGTCGCATTAAGGAAGATTCAATAAAATGCGGATTCAATTTGGGCGGCGTTACGGAAGATTCGGAAAGAATCGCGGATGAAGATTTTCTTTTATTGCCAGCATGTCCTGGGGATCGGGCATCTTTTCAGGTCTGTTGAAATTTGCAAGGCGCTGAGTGGCCATGAGATCGTGCTCATCACCGGCGGTCCCCATACTGCGTTAGATCTTCCCAAACACGTCAGGACATTTCATCTGCCGGAGTTGCAGATGGATAGCGGCTTTACAGGCCTTTTAAGCCCGGGTGAGCAGGTATCCGTCGATCAAATCAAAGAACTGCGCAAACAGAAATTGTTGGCCCTTTTCGAAACAGAAAAGCCGGATGTTTTTATCGTTGAGCTCTATCCCTTTGGGCGCAAAGCCTTTCGATTTGAGCTTGATCCGGTTCTTGAAGCCATTTCTGATAATAAGGTTGCTCCGTGCCATGTGGTTTGCAGCGTACGCGATATTCTGGTTGAAAAGGAAGATCAACGCAGGCACGAAGACCGGGCGCTCAAAACGTTGAATCGATATTTTGACGCCGCCCTGGTGCATTCAGACCCGGACTTGATTCGACTGGAGCAAACCTTTTTTCGCTTCGATGACATTCAGATTCCGGTAGTCTACACCGGGTTTGTCGCACAGCAGTGCCCGGCGGATGCCCGCAACAGAATCCGAAATCAGCTGAGTCTTGACGAAACCCAGAATCTGATCGTTGCCAGTGCCGGCGGCGGTGGTGTCGGAGCCGTTCTGCTCGAATCTGTCATAAAAGCGTTTCAGCGGCTGTCCGGCGGCAGCTCTAATTATCTTCGGGTCTACACCGGCCCCTACATTGCCCGGAAGGATTTTGAATCTTTAAAGCGCCAGGCGGGCCGGCGGGTGAGCGTTGAAAAATTCAGCACCGATTTTATTTCTTATCTGGCGGCAGCCGATCTTTCGATCAGCATGGCCGGCTATAATACCAGTATGAATATTCTGGCGACGCGCGTCCGGGCTTTGGTGTGGCCGTTTCCCCAGAATAAAGAACAAACCATGCGGGCCGGCCGGTTGGCAGCAATCGGCGCGCTCAATGTATTAAACCGGCGGGACTTATCAGCCCCACGGCTGGAAGAGATCATCGAGCGCTGCTTAGCGCAGCAATCGTCTGCGTCGTTTGACGTTAATATCAATGGGGCAGCGGTTACGGCCGAATGGATTGAACGCCGGACCCGAAGGATATCTTCAGCCTAAAAACGTTTGAAGCATTCTCAATTAGTTTTTCTTGGACATGAGAACTAAAATTATTGAAAAGACAAAAACAACGCACCTGTTGCCCATTGCGGTGCTCGTCTGCGTTAGTGCCTTCGTTTATTTTAATTCGCTGTCGAATGGATTCGTTTATGATGATCTCGGCACCATCGTCGAGAACGTCCATATCAAGCGATTCAGCAATTTTCTGTCCTCATTTTACAATCAATCGTATTTTAAGATATCCGGCGGGGAAGCCAGTTATCGGCCGCTGGCAACGCTGTCCTACTACCTGCTGTATGCCGTCTTTGACGTAAATCCCTTTGGCTATCGTCTGTTCAGCTTTGCGCTGCATATTTTTAACGTCATTCTGGTCTATATGTTGGCCCGTATAATCATCGCCAATAAAAGAACTGCTTTGATGGCCGGCCTTTTGTTTGCCTGCCATCCGGTCAACGCAGAGGCCGTTAACGGGATTTCCTATAATGAAGATCTCCTGGCGGCTTTTTTCTTCTTTGTGGCGTTATTGTTCTACATGCGACTACAGCCTTCAGCGTCAAAGCCGGGATATCTATTCTTTGCTTTATCCCTGTCTTTTTTCCTGCTGGGGCTCTTATCCAAAGAGATGGCCATTACCCTGCCGGCCATCGTTGTCCTTTATGATTTAATCCTGCGAGAACCCGTCTGCGAGAAAATTTCCGTAAAACGGGTGCTGGCGGTCATCCAAGACCGCAAATATTATTATGCCGGGTACCTGGGAGTCGGTCTTTTTTATTTGTGGTTGCGTTTTTTTGCCATCTATAATCCGCAGGAAGTTGAAACACAGATTTGGGGACGCCTAATCGATCGGGTCCTCTATTTGCCCGTCATTTTTCTGAAATATATTCAGCTCAGTCTTTTTCCATACCCGTTAAATGCCGACTATGTGTTTACCTATCCAACCCGCTTTGTTGATGGTTTGCCGCTATTATCTTTTTTGGTTGTGCTGAGTCTGGTCATATATAGCTTCTTTGCATTGAGAAACCAAAAGGCCCTGTCTTTCGGAATATGGTGGTTTTTTATTACCCTGTTTCCGGTTTGTAATTTAATTCAAATTTATAACCCGTTTGCCGAGCGCTATATGTATATACCCTTGTTGGGTTTCTGTCTGGTCATTTCCATTTTTTTGGAAACCCTATTGAGCCGGATTTCTTTCAACCGGGCAGGTATCTTAAGGGTTTTCATTATCGGCTGCGTGGTGGGGGCGTTTTCTCTGATTACGATTAACCGCAACAGGGACTGGAAAGATAGCTACAGCTTGTGGACCCAAACGCTTGAAGTTGAACCCGACAGTTTCAGAGCGCACGGCAATTTAGCCCGGGTTTATCAAGAAAGGGGCATGATCGATGCGTCCCTGCGCGAGGTAAAGAAAACGCTCGAGCTCAATCCAAATGACTATAAAGCCTATTATAACCTGGGTGTTGTATTGGGTGAACAGGGTTTTGTCGCCGAAGCGGTATCGGCCTATCAAAAAACAGTAGCAAAGAATCCGCGATTTAAAAGCGCCCATTTTAATCTCGGTACGATTTATAAGTCCCAAAACCGGCTGGAAGCAGCAAAGCGGGCCTTCAAAAAGGTTGTTGAGCTCGATCCCGACGATATTGAGGCGCGCAATAATCTGGGTGTTATCTACGCGATGCAGGGAAAGTTGGATGCGGCTCTGGTCGAATGGCAACAGGTAATCGCGTTGGACCCGGCTAACAGGGACGTGCAGGACAATATTGAAAAAGCAAAGAAGTTAATCGATCAATCACAATGAAAATTATATTATACTGCCAGTATGTCTGGGGCATGGGGCACTTATTTCGCAGCCTGGAACTCGCGCGGGCCTTTTCGGGCCATCAGGTCATTCTGATTGCCGGCGGCCGCGAAGTTGATATCGAGTTGCCCGAACATGTCTCCCTTGTCCGCCTGCCGGGACTTTACATGGACGAAAAGTTCACGACCCTGATGGCGGAAGATGCGAATCAGTCTGTTGAATTCATTCAGCACCAGCGCAAAGTCATTTTGGTGTCCTTATTCCAACAGCACCGGCCCGATGTTTTTATGATCGAGCTCTATCCTTTCGGGCGCACCATATTTGGCTTTGAGCTTCAGCCCCTGCTGGACTGGATTCATATGGGCCGCTTCGGAGATGTGAAGGTGGTGTGCAGCCTGAGGGATATTTTGGTCGAGAAAAGAAAGCAGGAGTTCTATGAGGAGCGGGTCATCAATATGCTGCACACCTATTTTGATCTGTTGCTGGTTCATTCGGATGATCAACTGCTCACTCTTGATGAGACCTTTAGCCGAATGAGTGATATCCGGATTCCAGTGGTTTATACCGGTTTTGTTGCCCCCAAAGCCAATCCGGCAGCCGGCCGGCAATTGCGCCGGGAGCTGGGCATCGGTTCGGCTGAAAAGCTTGTTGTTGTCAGCGCCGGTGGCGGGCGATCCGGGTATGCGCTTTTAAACTGTATTATGGACGCTTACCCGTTAATCAAACAGACCGGTTCGATCAGAGTCGAAATGTTTGCCGGTCCGTTTCGCGAACCTGACGAATTTGAAAAATTGGCGGCCAAAGCGGTCGACGGTATTCGCATACGCCATTATACCAAGCGCTTTCTGGACTATTTATCGGCAGCCGATCTTTCCATCAGCCTGGCCGGGTATAACACCTGCATGAACCTCATCGCTGCCAGGGTTCCGGCGCTGATTTATCCCTATTCAAAGCAACAGGAACAACCATTGCGGGTGGCCAAAATCGATAAACTGATACCCATGAAAATCCTGCGTGATAAAGATATTGAACCACAGCGAATAAGCCGTTATATTCACGAAATGTTTCTTGAATCCCGGCCTGCCGAACCGGTCCCGGTCAATCTGGATGGTGCCGTTCAAACGGCCAAATATCTTGAAGCGTGGATTGGCAGATAGTGTCGCGCCCCAGAAATGGTTGGGTTTTCCAAACCGGGTGCTTTGCACCCGGTTTCACCCGCAACGATCAGGGCACGGCGTGCCCCTGTCTTTTACCGCCTTTGGCGGTAAAATCCAAGCCACCCGCTGTGCGGGTGGTCGTTGACTCGCAAATATCATTTTTGCAAACAAACCAGCTGAAAATCGGGGACATTCGCGTGGAACAAAACCAGAATTCATTGATCGAAACATATATCGCTGAACATACCGATGCGGTTTCGCCGCTGCTGCAGGATCTATTGAAAGAAACCGAAACCATCACCGGTCGCTCGCGCTGGAGCATCGGCAAGGTTGAAGGCAGACTGATGCAATTTCTGCTCAGGGCATCCGGGGCCCGATCGGCCGTTGAAATCGGTACATTTACCGGGTTTTCAGCCTTGATGATCGCCGAGGCCCTGCCGGAAGACGGCCTGCTGATTACCTGCGAATTCAGCAGTGATTATGCTGAGATTGCGCGACGCTATTTTAAAAAAAGCCCGCATGGCCGCAAAATCCGTCTGGAACTGAAACCGGCCCTTGAAACCCTGAAGGAAATTTCGGATAACAGCGTTGATTTTGTTTTTATTGATGCCGACAAGCCTTCATACGGCCTCTATTTTGATGAAGCGCTGCGCATCCTGCGGCCGGGGGGCCTGGTTTTTGTCGATAACGTGTTCTGGCGCAACAAAATATTCAAAAAGCCCATATCAAATCAAAATGCAAAGGCGATCGCCGCTTTTAATCGAAAGGTAAAAAACACCGACGGCATCGACAAGGTAATGTTAAGCGTGAGAGACGGCATCTATTTAATTCGTAAACGGTAGGCTGAGCTATTTGCAATTTTTTAATTTTGGTGCTGGATACTTCAAATTGTCCAATGTGTATTACGTATCATTTGAAATTGTTATATGCCGATTCAATGCAATTGTTAGGAATCGTTCCTATTTACAGAATTGTGCGTTTATGCTACAGCAACAGTCCATTATATATTACCTGGATTTTGCATGAAAATTAATGAGAAGTTGAGATTGCTTTAAATTACAGCCTCCGGCTCGTGCAAAATTCAGGTAGAAAATTACGATACTTTATTACGCTTGGGCCCCCTCCGGCGGTATCGCCTGAAGGCGCTGTTTTCCTTGACAATGGTTAGGCTTTTCTTAATAACCTAAAAAGGCCACAAACATGGCTGATCAAGATGTCCCGATGATGGGTAAAGAAGAACCGGCGAGCGTAAACCGCCAGATTGTTCTTCCATTTGCCAAATCGGTTGAAATTTCCCTCAAAAGCATAAAAGTTCGTTTTTTCAGATCTCTGATCACCACGATGACTCTGGTACTGGCCGTTTCATTTTTAAGCTTTGTGCGGATCAGCAATGATGTGGCCAATGGACTGCTGGCAACCCAGGATCGCCAGTTGCGCCAGGCTGTTGTTCGTGCCGGCTATGATATCGGGCCGGAAGACACCAATGTAGGGGCCAGCCCCAAACAGCGCTGGATTATTATTCTGTCGCTGATGGTCTGTGTGGTGGGCATCGTCAATGCCCAGCTGATGGCGGTAACCGAGCGCTTTCGGGAAATCGGAACCATGAAATGTCTGGGAGCCCTGGATCGTTTTATTTTACGGCTGTTTATCCTCGAAGCCGGCATGCAGGGGCTGGCAGGTGCCGGAGTGGGCGCGCTGGCGGGATCCTTGTTTGCTCTGATGGGTGCCCTGTTGCGATACGGCCTGGTTTCGCTTACTGCGGTGTCATGGCTTGCCGTGATGGGCTCCTTTGCAATTGCTGTCGCAGTGGGATGCTTGTTGAGCCTGGTCGGTGTGCTCTATCCGGCGATTGTGGCCGCCAGAATGCAACCTGTTGAGGCCATGCGGGTGGAGCAATAATTATCGGAGCAAGGTGCAAGGTGCAGGGCATAAGGCACAAGGTTGAGCTATAACGTAACGAGACCACGGACAAAACAAGCCGTGTGCCCTGGGCCTTATGCCGTGTGCCTATACGGAGAGATTTATGGCAGAATCCACCAATATTGTGCGCGTCTCAAATGTCTATAAGACTTTTAAACTGGGCAAAGTTGAAGTGAAGGCCTTACAGGGCATAAACCTCGAAATCGCCCGCGGCAATTATATTTCGATTATGGGGCCCTCCGGATCCGGTAAAAGTACGCTTTTTAATATGATCGGCGGTCTGGATAAGCCTTCTTCGGGCAAGGTGTTCATCGATGAGGTGGATATTGCCCAGCTGGATGCTTACGAGCTGGCCTGGCTGCGCTGCCGCAAGATCGGGTATATTTTTCAAACCTTCAATATTATACAGGTGATGACTGCCCTGGAAAATATTACCCTTCCCATGATTTTTGCCGGGATGAACAATGATGCTGCTACCGAAAAAGGTCTTCAGCTTTTGGAACTTGTCGGATTGGGAGATCGCTATAGCCATAAACCGTTTGAGCTCTCCGGCGGTCAGCAACAGCGCGTGGCCATTGCCAGAGCCCTGGCCAATGATCCTGCCATTATTCTGGCGGACGAACCTACCGGAAACCTCGACCTGACCACCGGCGAAGAGATTATCGCGTTGCTCAAACGCTTGAGTCAGGAGCGCAATGTTACGGTGATCTCGGCCACCCATGATTTTAAGATGCTCAATGTTTCCGACCAGGTCGTTTGGATCCGGGATGGAACCGTTGACAAGATTGAAGACCGGGAGGAGTTGTCGATATCGATCGGCAAAATCGATACCCGTCACTAGGTTACAGCGTCTGGCCGCTGGCTGCTGGCTTATGGTCACTGGCAGCTCGCGCCTGGTAGTTAATTTCAGGCCAATTACTTTGAAATCTATTGCACAAGGTATTTCGACATTATGTTTTATGACCGGACATCAAAGAATTTTGAACATACGTCCTTTGCGCCGGGGGGGCGCTTGCCGTACTCCGGCAACCAGACGCAAGTAGCCAGCAGTCAGAAGCAAGCAGCGAGCTACCAGAGGCCAGAAGCCAGTCGCCAGGCGCCAGCAGCCAGACGCCAGCAGCCAGACGCCAGCAGCCAGCGGCGGGCAGTCAGCACCAGCAGGTATGTGATTCTCCTGACACTTCTGTGCAGCCTTTTGTGGACTTCCATCACAACAGGGGCGGTGACCGAAAAAAGTCTGCCGGATTCCTTTACGGAGGTCATCAACCGATTTTCATCGCTACAGGATCGCAGCACGGGTGCGGACGGAAACGCGGCTGCAGCGCAATATTTAAAAGAAAAATTAGAAAAGCTCGGCTATAATGACGTGGGATCCTACCGATTCTCGGTGCCGGTCGTCCAGCATGCCGGCAGCCAGTTAACGCTTCCAAACCGCAATCGCTCCGTCGAACTGCATCCCCTTGTCGGCAATGCCGTAACACCGCAAACCATCGCAGCGCCCGGATTCTCCGGGCAGCTGATTTATGCCGGCCGTGGCGAGCTGGCCGAATTAAACGGCAAACCCGTAAAGGGGGCCATTCTTTTAATGGAAATGGATTCGGGCAAAAACTGGCTGCATGCCGCCAACCTCGGTGCCAGCGCGCTCATTTATATTGACCGCGGGAATTCGTCCAAATCTTTATTTAATGAAAAGTTTGAGCTGTCACCGCTCCAGTTTCCGCGTTTTTGGATGTCGCAGTCGCAAGCCAGAGAAGTGTTCGGCGATTTTGAAAAGGCGCCCTCCGGTCAAGTTGCAGCCGAGGCCCGATTGGTTTCGCAGATTCGCTGGCAACTGGCCGGTTCGGAAAATATTTACTGCTTAATCGAGGGCACAGATCCCGAACTCAAGGAAAAGCTCATTATGGTGGAAGCCTTTTACGACAGCACCGCCACTGTGGCAGGGCTTTCAGCGGGAGCAGATGAAGCCGTCGGCATCGCCACCCTTTTGGAACTGGCGCGTTTTCTCAAAGAAAATCCACCGCAGCGGTCCGTAATGCTGATTGCCAGCAGCGGTCACGCCCAGACCCTGGCGGGCTTTCGGGAAATGATCTGGAGTATTTCGGTGCGATCCAAAGACCTGCGTCACTTAACAAAGACGTTTAAAGCGCTGATTAAGAACACGCGCCAGACCATTAAGTTATTGAATGAGTGGTCACCTGTTCAAAGCGCTGCCGACAAGCCCCTGGACGAGGAAACCCTCAAGCTGATAAAGGAAGCAATTGACCAGCGGTTAAAGTCAGAGTCCGATAGAGTGTCGCGCGAGCTGATGCGCCTGCGCCTGGAGCAGCAAAACGCGGCCAACACCGAACAAATTAAAAAACTGGCCGACGAAAGGTTGACGCTCAGACGCTTGATGTGGAGTGCCGATTTTTCGGACCTGACGGCTGATGATCGCGATGCGCTCGCGGAGATCATTCCGCAGACCATTGCAGATCAAAAGGCCATTCTATCCGATGTACGCAGACATGCCAGAGAGATCGGCGATGCCCGCGCCTTCAGAAGCCAGGTCAGAGCCTATGATGTGGATGCAGCCGTATCACTGCACCTGTCCAGTCACGGAGACGGTTTCGGTGCATTTAACTACGGATGGGCATTTCCCTTCAGAGAACGGATTAAGCGCGCCTCAATCTACAGCACACTCGATGAAGTCCTGCGCCAGGGGGCCGAGCGAATCGAAAACGAGCTGGGCCTGACCGGCATGTATAAGGACAGTCTGCGCCCCAGCCGGAAACGCTCCTGGCAAAGCTATTTTCTCGACCAACCGCCGCTGGGCGGGGAGTTGACCGCGCTGGGCGGCATTCACGGGTTGACGTTTGTCACCACCCATGACGCCAGAGCCCGCTGGGGCACGCCCTTTGATACGCCCGAGAACGTTGACATGGCATTTGCCCTCAAACAGAGTGCGGTGGTCTGCCGCCTGATCGAACATCTGGCTCAAGCGCCGCGACTGCATGATAATATTTTTCCCCGATTCGGTTATTCGGCTATTACGGGACGGGCGAAATTTTTGCGCCACGGAGAGCTGTTTGCCGATCAGCCGGCACCCGGTACCGTGTTGCTTTGCTACCAGGGCCCGGCCCGCTTTTATGCGATCGTCGATCATCTGGGCAACTTTTACCTCAGAGGCCTGGCAGATAAAAAGCACAGCTATCACAAAATCATTATCGAAGGCTATAAATTTGATCCGGATAACGGCAACGTTATCTGGACCATTGATAAAAATAAAACCGGAAAGGCCGCCTACCGTGTCAAAATGTACCGGCAACTGATGGAAAGCGACCTGGTCATGTTTGCCAGCAATGGGATCACGGTGTTCAACCTGCTGGAGCCAAGGACATTCCGCCACCTGCACAAAGTCAATATTCTTGATGGTCGACGCGAATCCGATCCGTTACGCTGGTTTATGAGCCGGCTCGACACCTGGATCTCTGAATATGCCAATGCATCGATTATTTCGACCGTCTTTTTGGAGCCGGGCACACCATTGAAGCTAACCCTGTCTGATACCGTCTTGCGCAACAAACTGGTTTTGATCAATTCCAGCAAAGACAAATCTACCGGTATCGGCTACATGGTCGGTCATACGCCCTTTTTGTATCGCACCGAATACCAGGTGGCCAAAGATATGTGGACTTTGTTGGAACCTCGAATTTCGAATCTGGAAAGGCGCGGGATTTTCAATGAACGAATTCGTGACCTTCAAGAGGTGGGTTTGACGGCCCTGAAGACAGCAGAATCCGCCTACGAAAATAAATTGTATGACCAGGCTTCAGAGGCTGGCATGCGGTCGTGGGCGCTGGCTTCCCGTGTGTACGATGATGTCGAAAAAACCCAGAAAGACGTGCTTTACGGGGTGTTGTTTTACATTGCCCTATTTGTGCCCTTTGCCTTTTGTATGGAACGCCTTTTATTCTGCTACGCCAATATCTATAAGCGCATTATCGCATTTCTCGTCATACTGATTTTGCTGATTGTCCTCATCTACAATGTGCATCCGGCCTTTCGCCTGACTTACAGCCCCATGGTCGTGATTCTGGCCTTTTTCATTATGGGGCTTTCGCTCATGGTGACACTGATTATCTTTTTCCGTTTCGAAGGTGAAATGACCCAGCTGCAAACGCGTGCAAAACTGATCCAGGCCGAAGAAATGGGCCGCTGGAAAGCGTTTGTGGCGGCCTTCATGCTGGGGGTCAGCAATTTGAGACGTCGGCGGCTGCGGACTGCTCTGACATGCGCCACCCTGATTATCTTAACCTTTACGATCATGAGCTTCACGGCGGTTAAGTCCATGCGGCATCATGCCAGATTGCTGTTTGAACCCAAGGCGCCATATAAGGGATTTCTCCTAAAAAATGTCAACTGGCGCGATTTGCCGCACCAGGCCCTGGGATTTATCAGCAACAATTTTTCTCAGAAAGGCGTCAGTGTCCCACGGGTATGGCTGGAGGACGAGGATAAAACGCGCACAACGCGCATTCCGGTTTATCATAACGGCCGGTCGTTTGAAGCCCAGGGGCTGGTCGGTCTTTCGCACCTGGAGCCCAGGGTATCGGGGCTTGATGACATCCTGGTTGGCGGCCGCTGGCTGGCGGAAAATGAGTTGGATACGATTTTGTTGCCCGAGCGTATGGCGCAGCGGTTAGGGATCAATCCACAGAACCCGCAGGGGGCTGTCGTTACCATGTGGGGGATGCCCTTTGAAGTCGCGGGGGTTTTTTCAGGAAAAAAACTGCAACAGCGAACCGATCTGGATGGCGAGCCGCTGACACCGGCGACCTTTCCGCGAGAAGTTTCCACCGAGATGACCGAAGAGGAACTCGACGCTTTGGATTCCGGCGATGATGTGCGTGAATTTCAAAGCCATTACCAGCATACCCCCGCTGATTTGACCCTGATTATTCCGTATCGAAGCCTTCTGGCCGCCGGAGGGCATTTGAAAGCAGTGGCCATTGTTCCGCAAACGGATATATCCATTCAAAAGGAAGCACAAAATTTGGTGGATCGCTTCGGGCTGACGCTATTCAGTGGAGAGCCGGACGGGACCTATCTTTACCATGCCAGTGATACCATGAGTTACAGCGGTGTGCCCAACATCATCATTCCGATTATCATTTCGGTTTTTATTGTCTTAAACACCATGATCGGCAGTGTCTATGAACGCAAGCGAGAGATTGGAATTTACACCTCTGTGGGTCTGGCACCCTCGCACGTGTCTTTTTTATTTATTGCCGAGGCCATGGCGCTGGCGGTTATCAGTGTTGTGCTGGGATATCTGGTGGCCCAGACCTCGGCCAAGTTGTTTGCCGAAACAGCGCTCTGGTCTGGAATCACCGTTAATTATTCCTCCTGGGCCGGCGTGGCGGCTATGCTGTTGGTGATCATCGTGGTACTGGTCTCTGTTCTGTACCCGTCAAAGGTGGCCGGAGAAATTGCCATCCCCGATGTCAATCGGGCCTGGACCCTTCCTGAGGCCCTTGGAAATGTTATTGAGGTCAACCTGCCTTTTTACATGAGTTATGCGGAGCATCGCAGCATCGGCGGGTTTTTGCTGGAGTATTTTCAAGGCCACCAGGACGTATCTCACGGCCTGTTTTCCACCGGCGATATCCAATTTGGTTTCATCTGTCAAACGGCTCCCGTTCTTGCCAGTGAAGATGACGACTGCCCGCAGCAAGCCTGCGAATATGATGCCTGCCTCCAGATGCGAGCCAGTGTGTGGCTGGCTCCTTTTGATTTCGGAATCAATCAGAAAGTTGATTTACAATTTTGCCCGGCGGCCGATGAGCCCGGATTTCTGGAGATCAAAGTCCGCCTGATGCGCGAGTCCGGTGAAGCCAATGCCTGGCACCGGATCAACAAGGGATTTTTACATAATATACGCAAACAATTGCTACTGTGGCGGTCCTTTGATCTGCCCACCAAGGAGCACTATGAGCGTTTGCTGGCAGAAGCCGAAAAGGAAATGGGACTCGATACACGCTAAATATCGCCGTATTGCCCTACAACATTTATTTTTTGCCACGAAGATCACGAAGGGCGCGCAGTGAGAAACTAAAATTTTTTTTATCTTCGTGCTTCTTTGTGTTCTTCGTGGTAAATCAAGTCGCCCGGCACGGTAAGAGGATATTGCGAACGGAATTGATGTCGACAGGGAAGTTAAGGATATGAAGAAATGACCGAAAATCAGCACCCCGCAACCAAAGAAGAAGAGCTGACCGGCGCTAAAGACGAAAAGATCGGTGAAAAAATACGCTTGCGGGCCATTGTGCTGGGGTCGTTTTTTGCGCTGGCCATCTGTCTGATCACCCCCTTTAACAACGCGTACCGCCAGGCAACGCCCCTGGGCGGCGGACATTTTCCATTGGCGCCTTTCTATATCCTGGTGTGGTTGATGGTTCTGACGGCTGTTTTGCGCTTTGTGTTCAAAGGCCAAAAATGGATCACCGGCAAAGAGCTTTTAGTGTCCTGGGCCCTGATGGTGCTGTTGTCCGGTGTTGCCTGGACCGGATTGGCGCGCACCTTTTTCGTCAATCTAACCGCACCCTTTTATTTTGCCACTGTAGAAAATCGTTGGTCGGAAGTGCTCCACCCGCTAATGCCAGACACCTGGTATCCCCAGAGCGAGGATGCGATTAGCAGCCTTTACAACGGCCTGATGGGTGGCCGGCAGCTGGGGTGGTTCGAGGTCCTCAAACAGATTCCCTGGGCGGCTTGGCTCACCCCCCTGCTGACCTGGACGGTCTTTGTCCTGCTCTGTTATTTTGTCATGGTGTGCATCGTTAATCTGCTGAGCAAACAGCCGTTATACAATGAACGGATGAACTTTCCGTTATTGCGGGTTCCGCTGGTTATGCAGGAGGCCCTGGACAGCAACCGCCTCGGGCAGTTTTTTAGCA
>Ga0209536_100004326_pt1 | contig 22451 bp, 18 predicted proteins | sample DeeMarSeWOR28_12_FD_187461 | JGI IMG/M metagenome (GOLD analysis project Ga0209536, IMG submission 187461) | Marine sediment microbial communities from White Oak River estuary, North Carolina - WOR-2-8_12 (SPAdes) (version 2) | ecosystem: Environmental > Aquatic > Marine > Intertidal zone >... | reverse complement strand
GTTCCAACTATTCCGGTAGCCATTCTCATCGCACCGGTTTTTATCCTAAGATTTAGCAGAACTCAACCGGTCAGGCGGGGGAATCTCCTCACGCTGCTTGGGTTTTACTTGAGCATCAACATTGGCCTGTGGTGGCTGTATGAATCTTACATGCTTCCCAATGTTGTAAAGATTCTCCTCTTGGCCCTACTTTATTCCTTGCCGTTTATGATCGATAGACCGATACATGAGAGATTTAAGAAAAATGGGATATCCTCAGGGCTAACCACGCTAACCTTTCCGGTTGTTGCAACGGCGATACATTTCTTGTCCTCACAGGAAGGCCCATTCGAAGGGACTCTCCAGACTGGAAAGTTTGTGTACGGACCGGTGATACTCCAGCAATGGCTGTCCCTGTTTGGAATCAGTGGGTTCATTTTTGTCTCTTCCTGGTTTGCGTCAACAATCAATTATATATGGGAGAACAATTTTGATTGGGGCAAAAGCAAGAAAGCAGCAATAACCTTTGGCGTTGTAGCCCTGGCAATCTTTGTGTTCGGGGCAGTTAAAACCTCTTCAAGCGAACCTGAGCAAGACACGGTAAAAATTGCTGCAATCCTCCTTCTGCCGGAGGAGGGAGAATATGCGCCAATGGAAGTAATGTGGTCAGACAGGCTGGTTTCCCCTTTTGAAAGGACCATTTCAAAAATTGATGATCTAACAAAGACAGCAGTTTCTAATGGTGCAAAAATTGTAACATTTCAAGAATATGCGATGATGATCAATGAAGAAGATGAAGAAAGGCTAAGAGAGGAATATCAAAGAATAGCAAGAGAGAATGATGTCTATCTGAGCATGACATATGGAACATATGCCAAAGAGGGTATGGGAAAAAATAAACATATATTCATCGATAACAACGGCGAGATTCAACTAGACTATATAAAAAGATATGTAAATGGAATAGCAGAACTAAACATTGGAGAGGCTGTATATTTCCTTAAAGGACCTGAAATCATTCAATGGGTAGATACGCCCTATGGAAGAATTGCCGTCTCAATTTGCAGGGATCTGGAAATGCCGGACTTCATGAGTCAGGCAGGCAAAGCCAATGTGGATATCATGCTTTCCTCAGCTTGGGAAACAGAACAAGGCTTGGTTATTCACTCCTCATACATGAGAACATTGGAACAAGGATTTTCATTAGTACGTCCGAGTCAACACGGGATTACCGTTGCAGTAGACTACAATGGAAATGTTCTAAACCAAATGGATTTTGCTGATCCAGGTGATGGCATCATGTATGCTGAACTTCCAACGCAGGGTGTCAATACACTCTATACACAGATTGGAGATGTGCTGGGCTGGGTTTGTGTCGCTGGGTTATTAGGATTAATTTCACTGACAGTGATTCTTTCCATTCGACAGAAGAGAATGCAGAAAGTCCAGGACGCGGCAAATGAAGAGATGGTAGTACCATCGCCTAACTAAAATCAACTGTGTAGTTGAATCTGGACGAACGGGGTGACTTGTACATTAACGAAGCTAATGCAAATAGGCTGGACCATCAATAGAGCAGCCGACGGCGTGAGAGCGATGAAGTTGGCCGGTGAAAGAGTAAAAGAAACCGCGTGGCAGAAAACTCCCGCTCTCAATACCGGACAAGAGAATAAAGGGCATCTTAAGTCCTTCTGCTAAGAAAGAGAACTTGTGTAAGCAAGTCGGTCCAAAGCAAATATAAAAAAACACACATTATAGCGGGCCGCTGGTCCGATTTTGGCAGTAACCGTAAGCGCCTGCGGCATCGTGTCGAATCGGGATTCAGGGACGATCGTGTCTGAAGAGCGCTCCGTTTAGTTTATTTCAATTTTAAAGTAAACATGAAGGAGGACAAAAATGAAGCAACAAAAATTCCCACTAACCCTGTTCTGGATTGGCTTAATAATCGCAGTAGCATTCGCCAGTATTGGCACATGGAGTCTTGTGGGCAACCTCAGGACCCTCACTATGGAAGAACTTGCTTCTACCATTTGGGCGGAGGGCGGCCCCTTGTTTATCCTTTGGGCGCTATCTGTGACCTTGGGTTCTATATTGGCAGGTATTGGCGCGTTTGTGTATGTGAAAACCAAGCCAGTCTTCGCATGGCTCACCGGCATTGGGGTCCTCGGTGCAGTCTTTCTTATGGTCATGGTATGGAGTCGCGTCTATAACCCAATACTGTTCGGTATTGGGGGAATAATCAACCTGGTTGCCTTTTTCGCTATCGTTTGGATATGGATGAAAAGGTATGCCGGGCTTGGTATGCCAGAAAGAATCGCCGGAAGCTACAAACTACTCGGGTACATTTTCTGGATAAATGCTACCTGGTTCCTGTGTGGAGAAACTGCAAAGATGCATCTCAAGGCATTTGAAGGTACTTCTGCACCCAGCCCAATAGAGATCATGGTTTTTCTCGTTTTGGGTTGGCTCTTCGTGCTGGTTGGCGAATACAAAGCAATGCAATTGAAGCAAAGCCAGGTTGATCCTGACCTGGCTGTTAGAGGAAAAACCATGAAGGATAGTGTTCCACAACTTGGCAGGTGAGTTCATCAACTCCATCCAGATGAGAGAGGCAAAGAAGAACAACTAGAGGCAAGTAACTGTAAATATGCTTGCCTCTTATTAACTCCCAGGGCCTAAAATCCCCAGTTCTGAAATAAACCCACCAAATATTACGTTTGGGATATGACACTAATACCATCTGGCGATTATGTTGAAGGTGTAAGATTTCATCAAACTCGGGAATAGTCAAAAGGGGAACAATAAGATGGGTACACAGGGCAGAAGGACCGCAAGAATTGTGGGAGTATTATTCATAACTGCGATGGTTGCTGGCATGATAAGGTACGTTTTATTAGACCCTATTCTAGATGCTCCGGATTATCTAATTAATGTTTCTACAAATGAAAACCAAGTGATAATTGGAGCGCTCTCTTTTTTTATTCTGGCTCTTGCACTTGCTGGTATTGCAATTGTGATGTATCCAATCTTTAAAAAGCAAAATGAAGCTTTAGCTCTTGGGTACGTTGGTGCCAGGATTGTTGAAGGCGTACTCTTTATTGTTGCTATACTCGCCATACTAACACTATGGACATTAAGTCAGGAATTTGTAAAGGCAGGAGCTCCGGATGCTTCTTATTTTCAAACTTTAGGCGAATTATTACTAGCAGTACGTTATTGGGCGTACAATGTGTTATGGCCAATCACACTTAGCCTGGGTGGTCTGATATTTTATTATCTTTTTTATCAATCAAAACTCATTCCTCGATGGCTATCAGTCTGGGGACTTATTGGAGCCTTGTTGTTCCCGGTAGCTTGGTTATCTCTGTTCGGCTCGACGATCTCGGGTCCTTTCCTTCTTCCATTAGTCGTGAATGAAATGGTTCTAGCGGTGTGGTTGATAGTAAAAGGATTCAATTCATCTGCAATCAATTCCCTGTCTACCTAAGTAGATATGAACTAAGTATAAATTGGCACATCCAAAATTAGGGAGGACGCCCGAATGAAAGCAATTGTATATGAAGAATACGGGTCACCGGAGGTTCTTCAGCTTAAAGAGGTAGAAAATCCTGCTCCCAAGGAGGATGAAGTACTGGTAAAAGTCTTTGCGGCATCCGTAAATTTTGGTGACTTACCTATCTTGAGAGGTGAACCGTTGCAACGGCTAATGGGAGGGGGGCTTCTAAAACCAAAAAACAAGATACTCGGAGATGACATAGCGGGGAGGGTTAAAGGGGTTGGGGGAAACGTCAAGCAGTTTCAGCCAGGTGACGAGGTATTCGGATTAAGCAATTTTGGCGCTTTTGCCGAGTATAGGTGTGTAATAAAAGAGAATCTAGGACTAAAGCCAGCTAATATATCGTTTGAGGAAGCAGCGGCCGTACCTATGGCGGCACTCGTAGCCTTGCAGGGCCTTCGCGATCATGGACAGATTCAGCCAGGGGGTAAGGTTTTGATTAATGGTGCCTCTGGTGGTGTGGGTACGTTTGCGGTGCAGATTGCCAAATCATTCGGGGCTGAAGTGACTGGCGTGTGCAGCACGAGGAAAATGGACATGGTGCGTTCGATTGGTGCGGACCAGGTCATTGATTACACTCAAGAAGATTTCACCAAGAGCGGGAAGCGTTATGACCTGATTTTTGCTACTGGGGGATATCATCCGATTTCAGATTATAAGCGTGCATTAAGTTCCGAAGGGATTTATGTCTGTGCCGGAGGTTCCTATGCTCAATACTTCCAAGCTTTGCTCCTTGGACCTTTGATTTCAACGACCGGGAGTAAGAAACTGGGGGCCATGTATGGGAAACCAAACCAAAAAGATTGGGCTTTTTTGAAAGAGCTTGTTGAAAACAGCAGAGTGATACCTGTAATAGATAGACGTTACCCGTTGAGTGAGGTCCCTGACGCTCTCCGGTATCTTGAAGGTGGACACGCCCGAGGAAAAGTAGTCATCACTGTGGAACCTGACAAATAACCCTGGTAAGGCGCTGCACCCTGCCACTGTTCCATCGCCCATCTCAAACGAAAATGATTCGCTTGGATGCCTAAAACTGGCGTTTGCGGCGAAAAAGACAACAAACCTGGCGGGCTAGCAAACAGCGGTCAGCCTTATTTATTGTTCCTTAGTAAATGGCGTAGGCCAGCCCTGTAGCCACCATTTTCGTTGATGGTGGTGAGCGTAAAAGATCATAGAGACCTCCTCCGAACCTGCAAATAACCCCTTGAATCACACCTTTGGGGTAAGACACTAATACCACCTTGGGTATAAGCTTCAAGTGTGCGAGGCAAATACGATGAAAAAAGTTAAACGAAAGCTTACTTTGGATCGGCCGGCAACCTACCAAATCAAAGTGCCAGGAGAGCTCGATGAGAGCTGGTCAGATTGGATCGGAGGGATGGCGATTACCTTCGATAGCGAGGGGGATAACTCACCGGTCACCACCCTGACCGGCACTGTCGACCAGGCCGCTTTGCAGGGACTGCTGCGCCGGCTCTACTCCCTGGGCTTGCCGTTAATTTCGGTGAATTGTGTCGACTGTGACTGATACGCCTTACCTACGGGATAAAACACGCATTGTATTTGTTATTTCAGGAAAGGTTAGAAAATGTTGTCGGAGGGTTTGGAAGTTAGGAATTCTCTTATTAGGGATTGGAGTGATTTGGTTTGTGACGGTTTATAGGGACAAGAAAGAGTAGTATCGTTAGCTCGCTACGAGATCACGGCTGTCTCTCGTGGAAAATAGTAAATGAGCTGCGATCCTCCGATGCACCGTTTCCAGCACTTTTCCCTTATAATGTCAAAATGTCTGAGATGCTGCTGCAGACGAAGCTATTTATCCCACCATTGCGGCCGAACCTCGTCCCCCGGCCGCACCTCATCGAAAAGCTCAACCAAGGTCTACGACTTGGTCACAAACTGACCCTCATCTCTGCCCCGGCCGGCTTTGGTAAGACCACGCTGGTCAGCGAATGGGTCGCCAGTTGTGAGCGACCGGTCGCCTGGCTCTCGTTGGACGAAGGGGATAACGACCCCACACGCTTTCTGGCTTACCTCGTCACTGCCTTGCAGACGCTTGCCCTGAGCGAAGTCGAAGGGATTACGCCGAATTTTGGAGAAGGGGTGTTGAATGTGCTCCAATCCCCTCAGCCACCTCCAACCGAATCGATTCTAACGGCCCTGCTCAATGCGATCACCACCATTCCCGACAATTTCGTCCTCGTCCTTGACGACTACCACGTTATTGATGCCAAACCGGTCGACGTGTCGACGTCCGTCGACGAGGCCCTCGCCTTTCTGCTCGAGCACCTGCCACCACAGATGCACCTGGTCATTGCCACCCGTGAGGATCCAGATTTACCTCTGGCTCGCTTACGCGCCCGTGGCCAATTTACCGAACTGCGCGTCACCGACTTGCGTTTTACCTTTGCTGAAGCCGCCGCATTTCTCAACCAGATGATGGATCTGAATCTTTCGGCGGAAGACATCGCCGCCCTGGAGGCCCGCACCGAAGGCTGGATTGCCGGCCTGCAATTAGCCGCCCTCGCCCTGCAAGGGACGATTTCAATGCGGGGACATCAAGACGCCACCAGTTTCATCCAATCTTTCACCGGCAGCCATCATTACGTGCTGGACTATCTGGTTGAAGAAGTCCTGCACCAGCAGCCCAAAAGCATTCAAACTTTCTTGCTGCAAACGTCTATCCTCGACCGCCTGTGCGGCCCCCTTTGTGATGCCGTCTGTTTTGTAGGAACTGCAAGCAGTTCCTTTGGCACTGCCGATCTGCCCAGGGGTGCAGGTCTGCGCCAGACCCCCGCTGCTTCCGGGCAAGAAACCCTGGAATATCTCGAACAGGCCAACCTGTTCATCGTCCCCCTGGACAACGAGCGGCGTTGGTATCGATATCACCATCTCTTTGCTGATTTGCTGCGTCAGCGACTACAGCAGAGCATCGCCTCGTCTACAGGGGATGAGGTGAGGGACGTTGCCGACTTACACATACGTGCCAGCGTATGGTATGAAGAGAATGGCCTGGAGATTGAAGCTTTTCACCATGCGGCGGCCGCCAATGATTTTGAGCGCGCCGCGCGCCTGGTTGAAGGAAAAGGGATGCCCCTACACTTTCGTGGAGCGGTGGCCCCTGTACTGAACTGGCTGGAGTCGCTGCCAACAACGGTACTGGATGCCAGGCCCTCGTTATGGGTGATGTATGCCTCGGCGTTATGGGTTGCCCACCAGATTTCCAGTGTCGAACAAAAACTCCAAGCTGCCGAGTCAGCCGCTGCCGAGGCAGCTATTGCCGAGTCAGCCGCTGCTGAAGCAGTCCTGCAAGGCACCGGGCCAGACGACAAGAACCAAGACCTTGTAGGACATATTGCGGCCATACGAGCCATGTTGGCTGCCCCTCAGCGCCAGGTAGAAACTATCATTGCCCAGTCGCGCCGCGCCCTGAAGTATCTGCACCCCGACAACCTGCCTGTCCGCACGGCCGCTACCTGGGCGCTGGGAATTGCCTACCAGTTCCGGGGTGACCGTGCTGCGGCCAGCCAGGCTTATACCGAAGCTATATCGATCTGCGAGGCGTCTGGGAATGTCTTCATCAATATATTGGCCACAACCGGCCTGGGCATCATACAGGAAGCGGAAAACCAGCTCTATCTGGCGGTCGAGAGCTACCGGCGCGTCCTGCAATTGCTAGGTGGTCAGCCGCAGCCGGTTGCCTGCGAAGCATATTTTGGCCTGGCCCGTATTTTCTACGAATGGAACGACCTGGAGGCCGCCCAAGAGCACGGGCAGCAGAGCGTCCAACTAGCGCGGCAGATAGAAAACATTGACAGCTTCGTGGCCTGTGAGGTGTTTCTGGCCCGTCTGAAACTTACCCGGGGAGATGTGGCCGGCGCGGCCGCTATCTTAGCTGAGGCCGGTCAGTCCGCGCGCCGGCATAATTTCGTTTATCAGATACCTGAGGTTGCGGCCGCACAAGTGCTTGCCTTTCTTCAACAGGGGGATCTGGCGGCAGCTGCTGATCTGGCTGAGAAGCACGAACTCCCCATCAGCCAGGCCCGAGTATATCTGGCCCAGGGAGACCCGTTCGCAGCCCTGTCGGTACTGGAGCCCTTGCGCCGGCAGGTGGAGGCCAAGGGTTGGGAGGATGAACAGCTCAAGGTTATGATTCTACAGGCGGTCGCTCACCATGCGCATGGCGAAAAGGACAAGGCTGTGCAACTGCTAGGTGACGCGCTGGCGCTGGCCGAGCCGGGCGGCTTCATCCGACTCTTTGTCGACGAAGGGTCCCCGATGGCCCAACTATTGTCCGAAGCAGCGGCTCATGGGATGATGCCGGACTATACGGGCAAGCTGCTGGCAGCATTTGAATCTGAGAAACAGAGGAGCGCAGGCGAATCTGCTCGCCTCACCGCTCCTTCTTTGCAACCTCTTATCGAGCCATTGAGCCAACGCGAGTTAGAGGTACTACAACTTATTGCCCAGGGACTCTCGAATCGTGAGATTGGCGAGCGACTTTTCATCGCCTTGAATACTGTTAAAGGGCATAATCGGAATATCTACAGCAAGCTGCAGGTCCAGAGGCGCACCGAAGCTATTGTACGCGCCCGTGAGTTAGGGCTCTTGTAGCCTAAACGTCAGCTTGCCCGCAACAGTCCATAAAGCCAAAGCTTTAGAACTTCTACCCTTGTAGAAACCCCACAACAATACCTCCAAACAACACTTTAGTGTCTGTACGTCAATACCGGTTGGCAGCTATGCTACCTGCACATTGAGCGCAAGGGGCACGGATTGTTACAACCGGTCACAAAAGTTACAGGGACATGTCAAACAAATGTAATCCAAAATCTGATCTAAGTGAACCAATGGTCTATCAAATCAGGATCAAGGGCCATCTGGATGGTCGATGGACAGACTGGTTTGGAGGCCTGACCATCACGCTGGAAGAAAACGGCGATACGCTTTTAACCGGTCCGGTGGTTGATCAGGCCGCATTGCATGGATTGCTAAGAAAAGTGCGTGATTTAGGTATGCCGTTGCTCTCCGTCAATTGCGATATATACGGCCAGGCAGATGCGTCAGATGTCAAATAGTAAATTGAGTCAAGCTACTTATCAATTTAGTTCAAAAAAGGAGTATGAAAATGAATTCAAACACATATGCCCTAGGAGAAATTGAAATGACAAACCATACCGTCGATACATCACAACGCAAACTGGCAAGAGTCGCAGGATTCCTGTATCTCGTTATCATTGTAGCCGGAATCTTCGCTGAATTTTTTGTTCGCCAGAGTCTCATTGTGCCAGGAGATGCCACAGCAACAGCCAGTAACATTATCGCTTCTGAGGGGCTTTTCCGCCTCGGTATTGTCAGCGATTTAGTCATGATCATGTCTGATGTCGCATTGGCCCTGGTCTTTTATGTTTTGTTCAAACCGGTAAGCAATGCACTCGCCTTGCTTGCGGCCTTTTTCAGGTTGGCACAGGCTGCAATTTTAGGTGTTAATTTGCTTAATCTCTTCTTTGTCCTGCAGCTCTTAAGTGGGGCTAACTACTTGACCGTATTTGGCCCAGATCAGCTGGATGCCTTTTCAATGCTATTTCTCGATGCGCATAGCATTGGCTATTCAATCGGCCTGGTGTTTTTTGGCATCAATCTCTTAGTTCTTGGTTATTTAGTTTTCAAGTCAGGCTACTTTCCCAGAATTCTCAGCATCTTGCTGATAGGTGCATCTTTGGGATATCTGATTGATACCTTTGCAAAAGTTCTTTTGCCCAACTACGGAGACTACGAAGGGATATTTACCCTGGTTGTTTTCGCGCCTGCCCTTATTGCGGAATTGTCACTTTGCTTATGGCTTTTGGTGAAAGGCGTAAACGTCCAACGGCGGGATAACAGCATCTACATGCATACAACTCAGGCCGAAAGGATAGGGCCTTAGTTTTTGAGCCAGCACCCTGTGGACAACTTCTCCGAGTCTCAAAGCGACGCGGATGGCGGTTGGGGTCTCGGAGAAGGACGGGGTAGCTTGGGGATGGGCTGCGACGGACGACGCAGGCAACAGAAACTAACAAATTGCCTCTAATTACTATACATGATGGATCAAATAAGGAAGGATAACCAAATGAAAGCGATCGTATGCAAAAAATCTGGACCTCCGGATGTTCTTCAACTCAAAGATTTAGAAAAACCGGCTCCCAAGGACAATGAAGTACTGGTAAAAATTCATGCGGCAACAGTAACAGCAGGGGACGTGATACTTCGAAATCTCAAATTTCCTCTCACAATAGTGTTTGGTCTTTTCGGGATGCCAAGAAAAGAAATACCAGGGCATGAGTTAGCCGGGGAAATAGAATCAGTAGGGGTAGAAGTAAAATTATTTAAAGAAGGTGACCAGGTTTTTGGAACTACCACCGGGTTGAGGTCTGGTTCTTATGCCGAGTACATTTGTCTGCCTGAAGAAGGGGTGCTGGCAATAAAGCCGGCCAATATGACCTATGAGGAAGCTGCCGCCGTTCCTATTGGGGCAATGACAGCATTGCAGATTCTTAGAAAAGGAAATATCCAGAGCGGACAAAAAGTCCTTATCTATGGCGCTTCTGGAAGTGTCGGTACTTATGCGGTCCAGCTAGCCAAGTACTTTGGGGCAGAAGTTACCGGGGTATGCAGTACCACGAATTTAGAAATGGTGAAATCTCTGGGAACCGATAAAGTCATTGACTACACTAAAGAGGATTTTACCAAAAGTGGTGAGAGCTATGACGTTATTTTTGATGCGGCAGGTAAGATTTCGTCATCACGTAGTAAAGGATCGCTGAAGCAACGGGGAACCTATCTTTCCGTTAAATCTTCAACAAACGAAAAGACTGAGGATCTAGTCTTCCTCAAAGAGCTTATTGAGGCGGGAAAGATAAGATCGGTCATTGATCGACGCTATCCGTTGGAACAAATTGTCGAGGCTCACAGGTATGTCGAAAAAGGGCACAAAAAGGGAAATGTCGTCATAACTGTGGAACATAACTAACAACCGGAAATGTATGAAAAGCGGATCAACATGGCAGACCTCGATAAGGTTGATGTGCCTAACAAAAACCAGAAGAGGAAGCCTCGTTGCCTAGTAGTCAATTGTTTCGTATCTGGAATAAGTGAGCGGCTGCCTGTGATTTGATTAGTACGTCAGAAGCAGAGAACCTCATTAACCGCGTCTGAAACACCCCCCCCATTTTCTTAATTTACATAACTTGTCTTAGGCATATAAAATTACCCCCCTTCAACACCTTTCCACATTGATCATAATCTGGTGTTGATTCTTCAGATCATAATTTATCGCGATATGATACGATACATTTGCAAATATTTTGACGGCTCAATAAAAAGTAAGGCTGTAGCTGGACGGGTACCTTGTTTACACTCGTTGAGAGGTGCTTTTCATGCAGCTTGCTGTGTATTTTGGATCAGCCTTTCTGGTGCTTGTCGCCACTGTGGTGATTTTGCGCGTCATTGTCCGTCGCGACTACCTTCAGAGAGGCCGGCTTAGACCAGTTTCAAGTGCATCAGAGTGGTTACTCGGCATTATTTGGGCTTCCTTTTCATACTTCTACCTTCCTGCTGATTGGCCCATGATACATGCCGGCCTCATACTCCGAGTGGCTGGTTGGGTCATAGTTACTCTAGGTGTGCTGACCATACTCTTATCGCTCGCTTGGCTAGGGCTCCGGCGAACGCATGGCCTGGAAGCGGATACCCTTATACAGTCTGGGCCGTATCGCTTGACAAGAAATCCACAGATTGTAGGCTTTAGCCTCGGCATGATCGGATTTGTCATGCTCTGGCCATCTTGGCACATGATGATGTCGTTATTGCTCTATGTTGTCTTGATCCATCTGATGGTTCTTACTGAAGAGGAGCATCTGCTTGCCAGGCATGGGAATGAGTATCTGCAGTATTGTGAGCAAGTGCCACGCTACATAGGTCTTCCGAGAAGAATTCATAAGACTGTCGCCTAACAAGCGCATAAAGCTGACCACACTATCGAGTTTCGTTTTGAGCGTTTCAGTCAAGAATCGTCACGCAGCGCAAGTAGCGTGGCGACTTATGAGCGGGCCGTTAGACCGCCGCATCTAAACAGTAACGAGGATTTCAACGAAGAAATGGATCATAAAGATTTTGGCGTAACTCGATCCCTATTCCTTGAATGGAGGTCCCCCCGTTTCGGTCAATTTAATCCTACACGCATGGATAATAAAGTTTGGGAATGGCTAATTCGTTCACGAAAGAGCGCTTATCATGCGACACAAGCTCTTAGTGACCCTGGCTCTTCAAATGAAGGGCCAACTTGGTGTTTTGATCGAATGGGACAAACAGCCACAGAACTCCCTGATGGGCGGACCATTTACATTGGAGGCGAGCATGAAGACTTCTATGATCCAGACTTCTATATTTACAACGACGTTATCGTAATTCATCCAGGCGAGTCAGTAGAGATTTATGGATATCCAGAACACATTTTCCCGCCGACCGATTTCCACACGTCAACTCTGATAGACAACACAATTGTAATAATCGGTAGCCTTGGTTATCGTGAGAAACGTTCGATTGGAGATACCCAGGTTTATCTGTTAGATCTGGCAAGTTTCGAAATACAAGAGGTAAAAACGACCGGAACATCCCCCGGTTGGATCCATCAACACACAGCTATGCTTACCGATAACAGAGAATCGATCAAAATAGCGAAAGGAATATTGTACCTCGGTGAGAATCGATCTTTGATAGAAAACATTGATGATTGGAAACTAAATCTTAGGGATTGGCGTTGGGAGCGATTGACCGAGAGAAAATGGACCCGTTGGGAACTAAAACGCCGTGATCATGGCCCTAACCATCTGTGGAATGTCAGGCAGGCACTGTTTGATCGAAACATGAACTGGGAGGATACATATAAAGAATCCATTAAACGTCTCACCATAGAGATTGGGAAAGAGCCTGACCTTGATTTGATAAATGTTCTATATTCCCCAGACGTACCCCATAGTCAGATGCCCCAGCAGGAATATAATGTTTTCCGGATAAGCGTTGATGGCGTGATTGTTCGTTATGTGGAAGATTTATACAGCGTCCAAGTAACAGTTGAAGGCAACTTGCCTGAAGACGTTATCGAAAAAATAAAATCAGATGTGCTTGAAAAATTCTCATTGCTAGAAAACTCGACATGTGATTTAGAGATGATCTAAGTTTCTCTAACAACCATAAAGACTCGGGCCGCAATGATGCGCAGCAGCAGGTTTTGCGTCGCCTTCGGCAGCAAGGGAGGATTGCGGTGAGGGGAATCGTTTTATGCCCAGTAACTCGGCTGAAGAGCCAAGGGATACAGAAGCTCAGCGATTCGAGTTTGAGGTGGTAACTACCAATGGACATGGGGAGATAACAGAGCGAGGAATGAGTGGCGGTTTTTTGACGGCCGAGTTGATTTGATTGTTATGCGATTTCCTTCAATATTTCTTTGGTAGATCGAACAGTACAGAATTCGCCATCTAAGCTCACCAGATTAATTTTGTGGATGTCATCGGCTGAATACAGAACACCATCATAGCCTTCACGCTCGTGTGCTGCCGTCGCATCCGAAATCAACGTTACATCGAACCCTAGATCGGCCGCCATTCGAGTTGACGCTGATACGCAATGATCTGTCGTTAGCCCAACAATCACTAAAGATGAAATGTCATGCTCTTGAAGGTATTTCTCAAGCCCAGTTCCTATAAACGCGCTATTAACCGATTTGCTGAATTGCTTTTCTCCAGGCAACGGTTGCGCTTCCTCTTTAAACTCATTACCTGGTAGTTCTGGACGAAGTGGTGAGTTTGGCTCTACCGAACAATGCCGTATATGAATTACCGGTAGTTCATGTTTGCGCCACTCAGAAAGCAACAACGCAATATTTGCCTCTGCGTCTGGGTTGTTCCTCTTCCCCAAAGACGGGTCATCAAGACCCTTTTGAACATCAATAACTAATAAAGCCGTTTTTCTCATGTGAACCTTTTAGCGCATAACGGCCTCTAGCTGAGGCGCCGGGGTATTCAACTGGGTCAGGACTCCCCGCCGCTGTCACGGGAAAGCTGCATAAGCTGAAGCACCGTTTCCTCTGCCTGGCTCATCGCGCTATGAGAGGCTTCGTCTTTGAGCCTGGCCAGGGTTTGGGATCCGGTGGCCTGTTCCCTGCTCCACTCTTGAACGAATTCGCCTCCCTTAATGTCGTTGACCAAGGAACCCCGCATCTTCTCTTTAATTTCATCGTTGAGCAAATGTTGTGCTCGGGAGAGCGTGCCATATTGGCTGGTGGTAGAATGGTGTGCCATTTGTCGATAGAAGCCGTTCCGAGCCATCATGCCTAATATCTCCGCAGCTTCACCCGAGCCATAAAGTTCCAGGACCATTAATTCAGGGGAAAAGCCATGTTCGACGCCCAGTTTGAAGCATTCCTCGATCCAGGCGACCAGACCTGCCCAAACAACCTGCTCGGCAAATAAATCCAATTCGGCTTCCTCTCGAAACGATGATTCGAAGACGCCGGCACGCGTGGCACCGATGCCTTTGGCTATGGCCATCATCCGTGCCCAGGCCTCGCCGGACGCATCCTGGTGTACGGCCACCTGGGCTACAGCCCCCTTTCCTTTCTCATAAAGCGCGCGAACAAAATTCCCTGTCATACGCGGGGCCACTAACACGACGTCAACATCACGCGGCAGATCGATCAACCCATAGCCGACATTGTACCCGCTGGCCCAAACCAGAGTGTTCCCGGCCGAAATGCCCGGGGCGATCTGCGTCTCCCATATAAGGGGCTGCGATTCATCGGTGGTCAGGATAAACAGATAATCAGCCAAGGTCGCCGCCTCGAGGATGGTCATGGTTTCAAAACCGTCGGCAACGGCTTGTTCAAGGTAACTGTCTTCCCGGTTGCCGACCACCACGCTCACCCGGCTATCACGCAAATTCAGAGCCTGAGCTCGACCCTGGTTGCCGTAACCCAAGATGGCAGCCGTTTTGCCGAAAAGAGGTGATAAAGAAGCGTCTTCATCAGTATATACCTTCATTCTGCTATTCTCCCTCGGGGGTTAAGTATGGCTTCCTGGTCCCCGATCCATCAGGTCCAGGAAGAAATCACGGAACTGGATCGTTTCAGACAGGTTGTCACATTCGTTACAATGTTCCCAGTCAATCCAAACATACTCGATTCCGATCCAGCCTTTGTATTCGCTGTCCTGCAACCTCTCAAACACGCGCTGGTAATCGATCGTGTTGCGGGCAAAGGATTCTTGTAGCCGGTCTTGCCGGGCGCCGCGAACGTGAAAGTGACTGGCAAATTTGACCAGCGGTTCTATCGCCGAATCCGGCATGCCGAGACGGGTAAAGTGTGTGTAGTCAAGGGTCAGGGTCAGTCCGGGCACCTGCTTTATTAACAGCTCGGCCGATTCTGGATTGGGTACGATTGAACCTACGTGTGCTTCAATGCCAAATATGATATCGTGATTTTGGGCTTGTTCGACCCGCCATTGGAGTTCGTCAACAGCACGGGAGAAGGACTCATCGATGGCCTCGCCGTCAAAATGAATGCCAGGAAGCGCGGTCACGTGCAAGCAATCACACTCCGAAGCATATTCGAGCGTCCGAAGGAACCAATCGCGAGCCTTCTGCCGGCGTGTTGCATCAGGATGATTGATCGCATATGGCGCGAAATCACTAACCATCTGCAAAAAGACATCAGCCACTTTTAATCCTCGATCATCCAGCTTCTTTTTAAGCCGTCTTGCCGATGTTTTGACATCCTTAAATTCTCGAGATGGCCAGAGATGGGAACGTCCCTCAAAAAGGCCGATATCAACCCCTTTAAACCCTAACATGGCGATGAGTTGCAGGGCTTGATCATGCGTCAGCAAGGGGAATGTAAAGTCGGCACAGGCAAGCTTGAGACTCATCATTTACTCCATAAACTTGGTACGCCCGGTGGTCTCCCACTCCGCGGCCGATGTATAACCACCGTCGATTACTAATGATGCCCCAGTGATGCCAGCTGAATCTTCACAGGAGAAATATAGCGCAGCTTTTGCAATATCCATGGGCTTGAGGGCGATCCCCATTGGGACACGTCGCAAGCGTTGAGCCAGCGTCCCTTCGGGATCAGGGGTGGTGTTCAGGTGGTACCGTAACATCGGGGTGTCGGTGATGCCCGGACATATACTGTTACAACGAATGCCATCAACTGCATAATCAAGGGCGATGGAACGACTCAGGCCTAGTGCCGCGTGTTTGGAAGTCGTGTAGGCAGGGGTGTTTGCCTGGCCGATGAAACCGCTAACCGAAACGATATTTACTATATAGCTACGTTTGTTGCGACGCAGGTAAGGCAGGCTGTGTTTGAACGAGAAGAAGATCGACTTTAAGTTCACGCCTATGACATAGTCCCAATCCTCCTCTGCGTATTCATGTAATGGACCAACTTGGACTATGCCTGCACAATTGACAACGATCTGTAAGCTTCCGAAGTGGGCCACACTTTGTTCGATCGATTCGCGAACCTGATCCTCTTGGGATACGTCGCATTCAAGGAAGATCGCCTGACCACCCTGGCTTTCAATCCGCTGGACAACTTGTAAACCTCTCTCAACTTGAATATCGGTAACGGCAACTCTTGCCCCTTCCAAGGCGAAGAGTTCAGCTGTTGCTTCTCCTATCCCTGACGAACCGCCACTGATCCAGGCCATGTGACCGCTTAATCTTTTCTGACCCATCGTACAGTACCTTTATCTAGCTTCCAGTCGATAAATTACCTCGTAATTTTGTAGAATGGTCTGACCACCACCTACTGAGCACACCTAATCAGTCTAAGATAAGAAAACATTTAAACAAATTTATGAGGATAAACTTTGACGTCAGTCCGTATCATCACGACCTATAATCATTGGGCAGGATAATATTGATCAATATTGTCAGCATTAATAAAGACATGTTTGATGTAGATCGCTGGGGCGTTGGGTTCGCCGCGCAAGATTCGAAGCGCAATTTCCATGAGCTGTTCGCCATATCGCTCAGGCATATATGCCGTTGAGCCAATGATCTGTGAATCTCGTTTCCGGATCTCTTCACGCACCAGGCGATCCGCTCCCTGGCCCACGATCGCGACATCTTCTTCGCAGCCCAGCGCTTTTGCCGCCCGCAGCGCTCCAATAGCCGCGTCATCATTGAAAGAGAGCACTGCGAAACGGTGCCGGCCTGGAAAACGCTGCAACGCCTTATGGACCTGGGCTTCGGTGATAGAGCTCGTATTGCCACAGTCAAGATTTAATTTTTTAGCTTCGTCCACGGGCCCAACGATCTCCTGCAGCCCATCAATCTGACCTCGAATACGAGCACCGACTAGCGATCCTGCTCGTGGCTCCTCCAGCACAATCAACTTATCAAATTGCCCGGCCCAATTTTCCACCACCCATTCACCCAGGGCTTTTCCAGCCATTTGGCCGGCCCGATAATTGTCCACGCCAAAAAACGTCGCCCCAACCACCGGGATGTCGACGGCGATAACAGGGATCCCGGCCTGTTGAAACTTCTCCATGATGCGATTGTTCGTCCGTTCGTCGATCTGGTATTCGATGACCAGGTCCACGTTGCGCTCGATTAAGTTATCCGCCACCCGGAGCGCCTCTTCCGGGCTGAGCTTGTTATCCGCCACCACCAGGTCGATGTTGTTTGACATTTTCACAGCCCGTTCCAACCCGCGGCGAACGTCGATGGCAAAGGCCAATTCCTCGCTCTGGTTGGCAAAACCGATGGTGTATTTAGTTTGTCCGTCATGACCGGTATGCGAGCGGACCGTGTTTTCACCGCATATCATGAAGTTAACTTGGGTCTGGCGCATGCGAGCAATGAATTCGGCCGGGGCGTTGCTATCTGTGTAGAAGTCGGTGATCTCGGCCGGCGAAGCAAAGGGCGCGAACCCCACTTTTCCGATCTTGTTAGAATCAACTAAAGCCACCACGCGCTGGGCGGATGCTAGCATCGCCTGCTTTAGATTGGCTGTTTCAAGCGTCGCTTCTGTCAGGCCCGTTTCTATGGTGAAGCCCACCCCTGAAACAAAGGCCGTTTGGATGTTCAGGTTTTCCAAAGTTCCGATCCCCATCCGGCCGGTCGTTGCACTACCATCGGAATCGACGACACCACCGACCAAAATGACCGTGTGGGCCGGATTGGCCGTTAACAAGCGAGCCGTCTCCAAACCATTGGTCACAATGGTCAGGTTTCGATATTCCTTTATGAAGGGGACCATGCAGCGTACGGTCTTACTGGCGTCCATGAAAATGGCATCCCCATCGACCACCCTTTCTGCCGCCCATCGGGCAATCCGCTGTTTGGCTTCGGCATTGGCAAGCGGTTGCAAACGGGTGATGGCTGCCAATTCTGGCACCTCCAATAAGATCGCCCCACCCCGCACCCGCCTCAGTTTCTGTTCGTTTTCCAACGAGTTTAAATCATTCCGAATAGTTCCTTCGGAAACCTCTAAAAGATCAGCCAAGCGAGCGACCTTGATGCCAGGTTGCTCCCTCAAAAGGCGCAGGATCGTTCGCCGTCTTTCAAACGTTGTCATATACTTCGTTTGTCCCTGTTCTTTTAGACCTTACGGCACCGGCCTTGCTTTTTCTTCCGGTCCACTCAATTAACGAAAATAGCCAGATAGGTTGCGCTGTAACCAAAAAAACATATGTTCGGGCCACACGATTGTTGACGAATTTTAGCCCCTATGCTATGATTTCGCCAATTTCCTCTAATTTTCGTCAAGTTTCAACAGGTTCTAGTTGCGGGTTTTTGCAGATGACCAGCCAGGCAGGGCAAAGCCAATGAAAGATCCGGTGATGGAGATCAAGAATGTCTCCAAACGGTTTGACATGACCCAGGCCTTGGACGATGTCTCGCTTGAGCTTTACCCTGGGGAAATACAAGCATTGGTTGGGGAAAACGGAGCCGGGAAATCAACCCTTATCAAGATCATGACAGGCATTTATAATCCCGACCAGGGACAAATCTTGCTCGATGGGCGAGCGGTCGACATCCATAATTCGCAGGAAGCCCAGGCGCTTGGTATTGCCGCCATTTATCAGGAGCCTATGATCTTCCCTGACTTAAACGTTGCCGAAAACATCTTTATCAGTCACCAAGATCGTGGCCCGATTGTACGTTGGGGGAAAATGTATCGTGATGCCGAAAATATCCTGGCCAAACTCGACGTCAGGCTGGATGTCAGCGTTCCGGCTCGGGGCCTGACGCTGGCTGCCCAACAGGCGGTAGAAATCGCCAAAGCGATTTCCCTCCAGGTTCGCGTGTTGATCATGGATGAACCGACGGCCTCACTTTCAGCTCATGAGGTAACCCAACTTTTCAAAACGGTTCGAGCCCTCCGCAACCAGGGGGTGGCCATTTTGTTTATCGGTCATCGCCTAGAGGAGGTTTTCGAAATCGCCGATCGAGTTACCGTGCTGCGTGATGGCAAGGTCATTTCGTCGACCCCCATCGACGAAGTCAATTCAGAACAAGTCATCCAGGATATGGTTGGCCGCGAGATTGAGGACTTCTTCGCCAAGAGCGAAACCGAAACGGGTGACACATTGTTGTCAGTTCACGACCTGAGCAAAGAAGGCGCTTTTACTAACATCAGTTTTACTGTCCGGCATGGGGAGGTGTTGGGCTTTGCCGGCCTGATTGGCTCCCGTCGCACGGATGTGGGCCTGGCATTGTTCGGAATTGAACCAGCCGATTCTGGCCAGATACTCTTGGACGGAGAGGAAGTGAAGATCCATTCCCCCGAACAGGCATTGAAACATGGCATCGCTTATGTGACTGAAGATCGCCGCAAGCTTGGCCTGGCGATGCCGATGACCATCACTGCTAATATTACCTTGCCGACGTTGCGCAGGTACTTGACCCAGTTGGGCCTACTTAAAAGGAACGAGGAAAAGAAAACGGCCGAAGAGTTCCGCCGGAACCTTGACATTCGCACCCCATCCGTTTCCATTGATGTGGAAAAACTCTCTGGTGGGAACCAGCAAAAGGTGATGCTAAGCAAATGGCTTAACGCGGAGCCCAGATTGTTTATCTTGGACGAACCGACCCGGGGTATCGATGTGGGCGCTAAGGCTGAAGTTCACCACATGATTAACGATTTGGCTGCTCGCGGGCTGGGCATTATTCTCATCTCTTCTGATCTACTGGAGGTGCTGGCAATGAGCGATTGGGTCGTGGTCATGCGTGAAGGGCGACAGATGGGCATCTTCGAGAAGACAGAGGCCACCCAGGAAGCCATCATGACAGCGGCCATGGGCCAGAATCAGGCACAAGAGAAAATCCAGCCGTGAATGCTTTGATACGCCGTTTAAGACCCGAGCAGATCAGAGAGTTGGTCTTGGTTTTGATTATCCTTTTAACCATCCTCTTCTTTGGTACCCAAATTGAGAATTACTATAACGCCAGATTCTTCAACAGGATTTCGACCAGTGTTGCCATTATCGCCGTGGTCGCCGTCGGGCAGACACTCGTCGTGTTGACCCGCAATATTGACCTTTCGGTCGGTTCCATTGTGGGCTTCACAGCTTATTTTGTCGGCCAGCGATTAGCCGATAATAATGAAATCGCCCCCCTAGCGGCCGTTTTGATGGCCGTTGGCCTTGGGGCAGCGATGGGGGCTTTTAATGGGGTGCTGGTCTCCTACGGCCGGGTGCCGGCCATCATCGTCACCCTAGGCACATTGGCCCTATACCGCACACTATTGGTCGAGTATTCTGACGCGCAAACGGTGCTGACGGCGGATCTACCAGCCTGGCTACTGGATCTTCCCAGAGCGAACATCTTCAGTTTCAACGACCTGGATTTACGGGTTTTGGTGGGGGGAATGCTAATGGTAGTATTGATCTTCTACCTGATTCTACGCTACCTGCCTTTTGGACGCCGTCTTTATGCCATTGGATCGAACCCCGAAGCCGCTCGTATTGCCGGTTTCCCCTCCCAGCGGATCGTATTCCTGGCGTTCGTGCTCTGCGGCGCCCTGGCCGGCCTGGCGGGCTTCATGTTTCTGGCCCGCTTCGGCAATATCACGGTGGTCGCCGGGTTGGGCCTGGAACTGGCCTCGGTAGCGGCGGTCGTCGTCGGCGGCGTGAACATCTTTGGCGGCTCGGGAACCGTGATCGGCGCCTTGTTGGGGGCCATCCTGATCAACCTGCTCGAAAACAGCCTGATCCGCTGGTTAGCGATCAGCGAGTTCTGGCGAGATGCCCTGTTGGGCATGCTCATCTTACTGGCAGTGGCGGCCGATGCCGTGATTATGAGCCGCGTGCGTGACATATGGGCCCACCGCGCACTCGAGGAAGTCGAGCCAGATCAGTATGAACTAGAATCAGAGGGAAGCGGCTATGTCACGTGAGGAGCGGATACCCCGGCGCATCCTGGATCGCCTGAAGAGTTGGGAAGGCTTTTTGTTGGTTGTTCTCCTGGTGATCATCACAGTCAACAGCCTCCAATCCCCTGCCTATCTCAGCGTGCAAAATCAAATCAACTTATTCATCCTTTCCATTGAAAAGATCATCGTCGTCTTAGCGATGACCTTCATCATCATCAACGCCGAGATCGATTTGTCGGTGGCCTCGATGATGGGTTTGGCGGCCTGCACTCTGGCCTGGTTGTTCGAACGGGGCACACCTGTTCCGGCAGCCCTGGCGATAGGCTTACTCGTCGGCGTTTTAGGCGGCGCCTTTAATGGTTTCTGGATCGCCCGCGTGGGGTTGCCTTCGCTGGTCGTCACCCTGGCCATGTTAATCGGCTACCGGGGCCTGGCCCGGGTTTTACTCGAGGATCGCTCCATCGGTGGTTTTCCGGATTGGTTCGATAACATGGGCCAACAAGCTCTTGTCGGCCCATTTCCATTGGCGCTGATCTTATTTTTCATATTGGTGGTATTGGCTGTGGTCATCCTGCAGTACTCGGGTTTCGGCCGTTACGTCTATGTCATCGGCAACAACCGCGAGGTGGCCCGTTATTCTGGCGTCCGGGTGCAACGCGTCAAAATGACTTTGTTCATCGCTTCCGGGACTATAGCCGCACTGGCGGGTTTATTGTTTGCCGCCCGCCTGGGCTCCGTTCGCGGTGACATGGCCCTTGGGTTCGAACTAGACATTATCACCATGGTTTTATTAGGCGGCGTTAGTATTTTCGGCGGTTCAGGATCCATTTATGGCGTATTATTAGCCATTTTAATCATTCTCAACCTGAGAAACGGGATGTCCCTTGTCAATATTACCGGCCATGTGCAAACCGGCGTAATCGGCGTCCTATTGATCCTTTCGGTGCTCGTCCCCAATATCGCTCAATATTTCCGCGAGACGCTGAGTCGGCGCCGAACAATCCCATCTGTCAGTAGTGATTGATCACAGTCGTGATTAATCAAAGGAGGAAGGTCGATAAGGAAAACAAGTATTATCCAATGTTTAACCAGGAAGATTCACAACATATTGGGAGGATTATCATGAGAAGAAAGAATATTTTACTGTACATTTTGCTCATCGTGCTTTCACTACTCATTGCCAGTTGTGAAGGCACGACACCTGAAGAAATTCAAGAGGCGGTAGAAGAAGTTGCCCCGACGCTGGAAGCAGCCGCGACGGAGATCGCCCCAACGCTAGAAGCGGCCGCCACGGAAGTCTCCGAAGCCATGGAGGAAGCAGCGGCGGCAGGCGAGACCATTGTGCCTGAGCCCGGGCTGGCGGCCGATCTGGTCTTGATGCCCAAGTTCCTGGGTATTCTGGTCTTCGACCAGGCCAACGAGGGCGCCCAGGAAGCGCACACCGAGTTGGGCAACCCCAATGAGCTGCAATTCCTGGGGCCGACGCCTGAGAACAGC
>Ga0209536_100004324_pt1 | contig 22460 bp, 25 predicted proteins | sample DeeMarSeWOR28_12_FD_187461 | JGI IMG/M metagenome (GOLD analysis project Ga0209536, IMG submission 187461) | Marine sediment microbial communities from White Oak River estuary, North Carolina - WOR-2-8_12 (SPAdes) (version 2) | ecosystem: Environmental > Aquatic > Marine > Intertidal zone >... | reverse complement strand
ATCCCGTAAAGAAATAAAACGCCGCTCACAAATGCATGGTAGGTACCAATCCCTCCCTGTACCGGAGCTGTCATTCCCAAGCCTCCGGCCATGAGTATGGAAAGACCTGCAGCCAGGCCAAGATCGGATGTTACCGGGAATGAAAATACGATGATGTAGGACATGGTGTAATACATGATCCAGATCAAAAAGGTTGAAGCGAAGAATTTAAATTTTTCCTTGATTTTGAGAATGCTGTTTAATCCACCGATCAATTCGTAAGCAAAGGGCCTGATCTTCTTGTAAATTCCCAGTGATTTAATGAATTCTTTCCTTTGAAGAATAAAGAATCCGCCAATCACAAAGATCAGGAAAATTAATCCGGCCCCGATCAGAAAATTCTGAAGATTAAAGCTTCGGTAGGCTGCGTCGAATTGTTCGTATAAAAAATCCTTTAAAGTTGAAAACTCGATGGTTATGGTAGCGATTATGACCAGGATCAGTATGATCAGATCCAGAATCCTTTCCGAGATTACATTACCCAAAGAGGCTGGTATTGGAATATTGTCCGTTTTTTTCAGAATGGCACAACGGGTAACTTCACCCATCCTGGGAACCAGTAAATTAGCGAAATATCCTACCATAACAGCCAGAAAGGCACGGAAAGAATTGACCCGGTAACCCATCGGCTTTAATAATAAAGTCCAGCGGTATCCCCTGAAAAAATGGCTCACCAGCGACATCGCGATGGAAATATAGACAAAAGTAAAATTTGCTTCTTTCAGTTTGTTTATGAGGACTTTCATATCAATATCCCTGAAAACGTAGAGCAAGAGCGCAATTGCAATTATCAGAGTAAGCAGATACTTGAGAATGGATTTAAGCCTTGAAAACGATTTCAATGTATCTTGTTTTGATCGTCAGGGAAGAGGATAACCGGATTATGACCCTTAGCTTCTTCAGGTGTCATGGATGCATAGGAGATAATTATGATGATATCACCCACTTGAGCCCTGCGGGCTGCCGGACCATTTAGGCATATTTGACCACTGCCTCTTTCTCCTTTAATTACATAGGTATCGAGGCGTTCTCCGTTATTGATGTTAACAATTTGTACTTTTTCGTTCTCGATAATTTCGGCGGCATCCATCAGATCTTCATCAATGGTGATACTCCCAACATAATGAAGCTCTGCCTGGGTTATTTTTACCCGGTGTATTTTCGATTTTAAAACTTCAATAGTCATAGCTCTATTCGCGCAAAGATACTAATTAATGAATACGTTATCTATTAATCGAATGTTATTAATGTAACCCGCAATGCACAACGCAGCCTCTTTTTTATTATTCATTTTTTTCAGGATTGTAAAATTCTCAGTATCGATCAATTCAATATATTCCAATTTTATCACCGGAAATTGTGCCAGGAAGGTTGTAGCAAATAATTTAATCCCAACCGGTTTATCCCCCTTCTTCAACCGTTTTTTGCATTCCAGTAAACATTCGTAAAACTTATTTGCATAAGGCCGGTCTTCTGCCGGGATCCGGATATTCCTTGACGACAGCGCAAGGCCATCCTGTGCACGAACAGTAGGAACACATATTAATCGTATATCGAAGGAAAAATCACGGATTAATTGTTTGACCAGATGAAATTGTTGCAGATCTTTCTGCCCGAAATAAGTGGAATGTGGTTTTACAATATTGAACAGTTTGGTCACCACCAGGCCAACTCCCCGGAAGTGACCGGGCCTGTATTTTCCCTCAAGAATCGATTCAATCTCACCAAAATGAATGGTCGTATTCAACCGCCAGGGATCCGGATATAGTTCGCTCGCAGCAGGAGTGAATACCACCTGGCAACCCTGTTCTTTTAATACCTGAAGGTCTTGTTCAATCGTAACGGGATATTTCTCAAGGTCATCGGGATTGTTAAACTGGGTTGGATTTATAAAAATACTGCAAACGCAAACATCATTCTCCCGAAGCGCATATTTAATCAATTCAAGATGCCCCTCATGGAGTGCTCCCATAGTGGGTACAAATCCTATTTTTCTTTTATTAATACGTTCATTTTCAAGGAAATATAAAATTTCTTTTTTCGCGGTAAAAACATGCATTTCAAACGTGACGAACAGGTGATCAGGCTCCCAAAAGTACGTTTTATATTAATAATAAGTTCTAAAGTAGAGTAATATTTAGTACCTTTGTGCATCTTTTCAATAGACATTAACTAAATTGAATGATAGATTATGTCAAAACTTCGAATTCTCTACGTTGCAAGTGAGATCAATCCTTTCCTTCAGACTTCAGATGTGGCCGAATTAGTAAGAAAGCTCCCGCAAGCTATGCAGGAAAAGGGAATGGAAATTAGAATTTTAGTGCCCAGGTTCGGGTTAATTAACGAAAGGAAGAACAGATTACATGAAGTAGTCAGGTTATCCGGAATCAACATTGCAGTAGGGGAGGAGGAAAAACCACTGGTGATAAAGGTTGCCTCTATTCCTAATGCCAAACTGCAGGTTTACTTCATTGATAATGAAGACTATTTTCATCGAAAATCTGTTTTTTATGATAAACAGAATAATTTTTATGAGGATAATGACGAAAGAGCAATTTTCTTTTGCAAGGGTGTAATTGAGACTGTGAAAAAACTTGGATGGGCTCCTGACATTGTACACTGCAATGACTGGATGACAAGTTTAATACCCATGTACATTAAAACTACTTATAAAAACGATCCTATTTTTCAGAATACGAAAACGGTCTTTACGGTTTATAATAATTCTTTCGATTATAAATTTAATGGAGACCTCATCAACAAAGTAAAGATGCTTGATATAGAGGATAGTATGTTAACGAATCTGGAATCGGGTGATTTTGAAGGGTTTATCAAGATTGGGATCGAGTATTCCGATTCCGTGATAAAAACCGGTAAAAAACTCGACGAGGATGTAAATAAATTATTTGAAACTATTCCCCACCATAAAAAAATCGATACCATAGAAAAATCAGACGATTACCTGGAATCGTACTACAATCTATATAATGAACTTGTTGGGTAGAAGAATTAAAGCGGGACTTATAGCATTATGGGTCCTGTTTTTATTTCAATGTGAGGATCCGAACGAAATTGGCCTTGAACTGCGTACTGATTCAGACAAAGTTGGTGCTTTTTATTCGGAGATCGATATTCCTTCCAGTGTTATCGGTCTTGATTCTCTATTAACCTCCTCCAGTCCAAGGCTGCTTGCAGGAAATTATGCTGATCCCGATTTAGGAAAAATTACTGCTTCGGGATTTACCAGATACAGTTTTGGAGCTTCGAAACTGAATATTCCAGATAGTGCCATTTATGATTCGATATATCTCAGGATGAATGTGGATTATACGTACGGTCCCGGCACATCCGGATTTCAGAATTTTACAGTTCACGAACTTAGCGAAGAAATTAACGACACACTGGCCTATTTCAGTTTCAGTGATATTGCTTATGAATCCGAACCCATTGGTAGCGGCTCCTTTCTGCTTCCAGCAGATGAAGATACCGTGCTTCAGTACCGGATCAGTGATGATTACGGGAATGCCCTGTTCAACGCATCCATTGATACAACGCTTATTGATCCGGATGAGGTTTCAACCCTCCATTCGTTGTTTAAAGGATTTGCATTTATATCCGATCCCATGAATAATTCCCTGTTGAGATATAATCAGGAATCAGATGATTCGGGCCTATGGCTATATTATCATTTCACCGGAGATACTGCTTCCAGAGCCTATACTTTTAAATTTTTTACCACCGTTAATTTCAACCGGATCGTTGCGGATCGTACGGGAACTCCTCTGGAAGGAATTGATGATGAACCCTTAACCGAATTTTTCCCGGCAGATAATAAAACCTATGTACAATCGGGAACCGGACTCATACCTAAACTTGATTTAACTCCTGTTCTTGAATTTTTCGATACGATATCAAACGTGGCATTTAACAGAGTCGTTCTGGAAGTCCATATTAATGGGCTTGGCTTCAATGAAAATCCTCCAAGTTCATTGACACTTTATTATACAGATGAAAACAATCGCCGGTTCCGAAGTGGATCTGAGTTTCTGGGGATCACCATTGAAGGATCCAACGATTTGGCCAGGCCATTATATAATGATGATCTGCTCAATTACGAAGTTCCCACCACCCTGTTTACAGGAAATATATTAAGAGGCAACCTACCCTATCATCAGATCCTTTTGTATCCTCCAGAATTTGGTCTTGTATTGACAATCAATCATTTTCAGATTGATCCAGGAAATATCAAAGCAAAAATCTACTATACAAAATTAAAATAGACAAAAAAATATTATTATATTAAGTAAAAATTGCATTATATTTGGTTTTAATCCTTCAACCGAATAAGATATGTGCGGTATAGTAGCCTACATCGGGAATCAGCAAGCATTTCCCATTATACTCAAGGGACTGAAACGCCTGGAATATCGAGGATATGACAGTGCAGGAATCGCGTTGTTAAATGGAAGTATTGATGTATTCAAGCGGAAGGGAAAGGTGGTTGAACTGGAAGGATACATCTTGGATAAATACCCTAAAAGCACCATTGGAATAGGTCACACTCGCTGGGCAACCCATGGTGAGCCAAGCGATCGTAACGCTCATCCCCATACAACGGCGGACGATCAACTTGTGATCGTGCATAATGGGATCATTGAAAATTACGGAGCCATAAAGGAGGAATTGATTCGCAAGGGTCATAGTTTCACAAGCGATACCGATTCGGAAGTTTTAATTCATTTCATCCAGGAAATCCAGATTAATAATCAATGTTCGCTGGAAGAAGCGGTAAGAATTGCGCTATCGAAAGTGATCGGAGCGTATGCGATTGTAATATTATCCAGGAAGGATCCGGATATACTGATTGCTGCACGGAAAAGCAGTCCCTTGGTTATCGGTGTTGGCGAAGGGGAGTTTTTTTTGGCATCAGACGCTTCGCCTATCATCGAATATACGAATGAGGTAGTCTATATGAACGACAATGAACTGGCGATTATCAGCAGGGGAGAACTGATTGTGAAGGACATAAACAATGTAACCATGTCGCCCTATATTCATACCCTTGAGATGGATCTTGAATCGATAGAAAAAAGCGGGTTTGATCATTATATGCTCAAGGAAATATTTGAGCAACCCCGTTCTATTAAAGATTGTATGCGGGGCAGATTGAATGCATCCGAAGGGCATCTGATGCTGGGGGGGATCAGGGAATATTTCAATAAACTAAAAAATGCCGATAGAATTATCATGATTGCCTGTGGTACATCCTGGCATTCCTGCCTGGTAGCCGAATATTTTTTTGAGGAATTCTGCCGGATTCCGGTTGAAGTAGAATATGCATCGGAGTTTCGTTATCGAAATCCGGTTATCAAGGAAGGAGATGTGATCTTTGCGGTTTCACAATCCGGTGAAACAGCGGATACCCTGGCTGCCATCGAAATGGCAAAACAGAAAGGAGCCATTGTATTTGGTGTTTGTAATGTGGTGGGATCTTCCATCGCCAGAGCCTCCCATGAGGGTGCGTATACACATGCCGGCCCGGAGATTGGTGTAGCGAGCACGAAAGCATTTACGGCCCAACTGATCGTACTTAATATGATCGCCCTGAGACTCGCTCATGAAAAGGGTACCATCAGCGAACAGGAGTTTCACACGCTCCTGGCTGAAATGGAAACGATCCCTGATAAGGTCGAGCAGGTTTTAAAGAACAATGAAAGCATTAAGGAATTAGCCTCTATTTATAAAAACGCAACCAATTTCCTTTACCTTGGCAGAGGATTTAATTTTCCTGTCGCGCTGGAGGGGGCACTGAAATTAAAAGAAATCTCCTATATTCATGCAGAAGGTTATCCGGCTGCCGAAATGAAGCATGGCCCCATCGCTTTGATTGACGAGGATATGCCTGTTGTTTTTATATCAACACAGGATAGCAGTTATGAGAAAATCGCTTCGAACATTCAGGAAGTGAAAGCGAGAAAAGGGAAGGTTATTGCGGTGGTGACGCATGGAGATAAAATCATCCGTGACATGGCGGATCATGTGATCGAAATTCCTTCCATCAATGAAACCTTGACCCCTCTTGTCTCCGTGATACCTCTTCAATTATTAGCGTATTATATTGCTGTGATGAGAGGTTGTGATGTGGACCAGCCGAGGAATCTGGCCAAATCGGTTACGGTTGAATGAATTTTAACCAATCATGTTGATTTCCCAGAAAATAATGGAATACCCGGCGTATCTGAGAAACCGGGTCAGTGCATACAATGCAAATTTCCTGAAAGGATAGCTTACCGATCCCATCAGCATACTGATAGCAGAAAAGGGTAGAGGGGTCAGTGCGGCCACTATAATAAGAAAGAAGCCGTACTTATTTAAATATTTCTGATATTTCAGCAAATATCTTCGTTTGATCCATCGATAAATGATCGTTTGATTCAGTTTCACACCAATCCAGAATCCAAAAATCGCGGCCAGGTAAGAAATGACCGCCAGCAAGGTAATATAATAAACATACTGCGATACATCTGCGGACCGGGTCGACCAGATGAAAAAAATTTCCGGAGGGATGATGCCGAATATGATTTCGGAAAGTGTATAGATCAGTAAGACCAGGAAAGTATTTTCATAAACCGGTTTGAGCCATACTAAAAAATCAATTGTGATATACTTTTTAAACAGGATGAAAGCGATCACAAAAACAGTAAGGACCAGTATTCCACGTATAAAATTGGTAAGGAAGAATCTCCCTCGGCTCTCGTTTGTCATTCCAGATGGCCAGATTTTACCCTTAAATATTTAAACAAATATGTGAATAAAGAATTTTAAATATTAATTCTATGGCATATAAAATTGTTTTATTTAATTTGAATCGGAACAAAAATCGTGCAATTAAGATCTATCCGATCAACGAATACAAATACTTCCCATATGAACATGATATCCATAGATGAAATAAAAAATTCCATCCGGGATGTTCCCGATTTCCCGAAGGCCGGAATCCTTTTTAAGGATTTAACCACCGCCTTTAAAGAACCCGGGATACTTAGGAAGATCTCACAGGAGCTCGTCGAGTACTATGCCGATCGGGGTATTACCAAGGTTGTGGGAATCGAATCCAGAGGATTTATTTTGGGCAGCATCCTGGCTTATCAGTTGAATGCAGGATTTGTACCTATTCGAAAACCGGGCAAACTTCCTTCCACCATCTACTCCGTTTCCTACGAACTGGAGTATGGCACGGATTCCATTGAAATCCATCAGGATGCAATTAAACCAACCGATACGGTGTTATTGCACGACGATCTCCTGGCGACCGGTGGTACGGCCAATGCAGCCATCAACTTATTGAAAAATTTTAATGTTACACAGATCTACCTGAATTTCATTGTGGAGTTATCTTTTCTTCAGGGACGAAAAAACATAAGTCCGGGAACGGATGTCTTTAGTCTGATTTCCTTTTAAATCAATGAATAAGGCCGTGGGGCAGTGATGAAAATATATCGATTGTGGCACGGGATTTATTTAGGGTATAAAAATGCAGTCCGGGAGCCCCCCGTTTGAGCAGATCGATACATTGTTCGACGGCCAGGTCAACCCCGGTTTGATAAAGGGTGTTTTTATCGTTTTGAATGGGCTCCAAGACCGATACGATCTTATCCGGGATGACGGCTCCACACATTTCTGAAAACTTTTGGATCTGCTTAAAATTGGTAATAGGCATTATACCTGGGATGATTCTTGCGGTAATGCCCATTTTTCGGGCTTCGCTGACAAATTTAAAATAGTATTCATTATCAAAGAACATCTGGGTGATGATAAAATCGGCACCTTGATCCACTTTGTTTTTCAACCATTTCAAGTCGGTCTCCACATCGATCGATTCAGGATGTTTTTCAGGATAACCGGCCGCCCCGATGCAATATTGATTTTTACTCTTTGCCAGCGCTATCAGGTCACTGGCATGCTGAAATTCCTGGTTCAGCCCTGCAAATCCTTTTCCCGGCAGATCCCCGCGCAAAAGCATTAGGTTTTTAATATTTTTCTTATAAAGCAGATCCAGATCATTTTCCACTTTATCCCTTGTGGCATTGATACAGGTATAATGTGCCATTGCCGTCAATCCGATTTTATTTTGTATGTAATCGATCAAATCAAATGAAAGGTCCTGGGTAGTTCCACCTGCACCATAGGTCACCGAGACAAAGGATGGAGAAAGTTTAATCAGTTGACCTATATTTATACCCAATTCCAGGGTAGAGGAATAATTTTTCGGCGGAAAAAACTCAAAAGAGTATGTTTTTTTCTGTTTTATGAAAATATCAGTGATTTTCAAGACCTTTATTTTTTTCCTTCCCCTTTATTCTTTTGAGGAGCTTCCGGTTTTGCGATGGAATCTCTCATCTCCGTATCAGCCTGAATATTTTTCATCCGGTAATAATCCATAATACCCAGATTTCCTTCACGGAAAGCCTCTGCCATTGCTTTCGGAATTTCAGCTTCGGCGGCGATCACCTTGGCGCGCATTTCCTGAGATACGGCCTTCATTTCCTGTTCCTGGGCTACGGCCATGGCTCTTCTTTCTTCGGCCTTGGCTTCGGCTACTTTAAGGTCGGCATTGGCCTGGTCAATCTGAAGTTTGGCACCTATATTAATCCCCACATCCACATCGGCTATATCAATGGAAAGAATTTCAAAGGCTGTCCCCGCATCCAGCCCTCTTTGAAGGACCAGTTTCGAGATTTTATCCGGATTTTCAAGTACTTCTTTATGCGAAGCAGCCGATCCGATGGACGTTACGATTCCTTCTCCTACCCTGGCCAGGATGGTATCCTCTCCGGCCCCACCCACTAATTGCTGAATATTGGCCCTTACGGTGACCCGTGCCGTAGCTATTAGCTGGATGCCATCTGCCGCCACGGCAGCTACCTTGGGGGTGGTAATCACTTTTGGATTCACGGATATCTGAACGGCTTCAAAAACCTCTCTACCGGCCAGGTCGATAGCCGTTGCCTGTTTGAAAGTTAAATTAATATTTGCTTTATCAGCAGAAATCAATGCTTTAATAACATTGGGTACATTTCCACTGGCAAGATAATGGGTTTCCAGTTCCGTGGTAGTGACGTTCAGTCCGGCCTTAGTGGCGGTTATCATGGATTCAACGATGATGCGGGGAGGCACCTTTCGGATCCGCATGAATACCAGTTCAAAAAGACCCACACGGACTCCTGAAAAAATAGCAGTGATCCACAAATTGATTGGAACAAAATATAAAAATACGAACAAAAAAATGATCGCCGCGATGACAACCACAAGTAGCATCATTGTATCCATATTGATTAATTTATTGGTTCGATAAAGATTTTATTATTTTTTATACTGACTATCCGCACCTTCGTTCCGGAAGCCAGGAAATTTCCTAATGTCGTTACTTCAAATACCTTATCTCTGAAATCTGCCTTTCCGACCGGCCTCAGGGCTGAAATCGTAATTCCTTCCTCACCTACCTGTATCTCATTTAAATTGCCTTCATTAAATTTGCTTTTGATCGATGTTTTCAATGCAAATCGTTCCCACACACCGGATTTGAAACTGTAGATCAAAACACTGGTCCCTACCACAATTGAGATCGTCAGCACCAGGGTGCCTATTCCCGCTCCAAAACTAAGATAACTGATCACAATCCCGGCTATGGTAAATACGATTCCCAACAATCCCAGCAATGTGGTGCCTGGAACAAATATTATTTCAGCAATGATAAAACCAAGTCCAAACAGGACCAGAACGATTACTGCTAGCCAATCAATCATGAAAATCCGTTGTTCATGTTCAAAGATAAAAAAAACCCGAAATAAATCATTTAAAAAATGAAAACGGATATAAACACGATGCGCAATAATACCCGGCCACGTCTGAAAACTTTAATCAGGCCTCGTTATGATTAGTAAGCTCTTGCAAATAAAACCCGTTGTCGGGAAGGATTGCCGGAAATAATGCATTTTCCTCCTTCTTTTTTATTTTCCAAGGGGATTAACCGGATGGTCGCCTTTGTTTTATCTTTAATGAGTGCTTCTGTTTCACTCGATCCATCCCAATGCGCGTATACAAATCCTCCCTTATTTTCGATAATATCCAAAAATTCCTCAAATGAATCTGCACTGAAGGTATTCTCTTTCCTGAATTTCAAGGCTTTATCATAAATGGATTGGTGAATATCCTTCATTAATCCGTCCACTGCTGTCTCCAGCCCGTCTATTTTAACGTTTTCCTTTGTCTTTAAATCCCTGCGAGCCACCTCTACCGTGTTTTGTTCAAGATCTTTTGGACCAATCCCTATGCGTATCGGAACCCCTTTTAATTCATATTCTGCAAACTTCCATCCGGGTTTATGCGTATCCCTGTTGTCCAGATGAACGGAATATCCTTTGTTTACCAGGGATGTTTTGATTTGAAGTGCTTTTTCCATTATCCTGTTCAATTCCTCATCATTTTTATAAATCGGAACGATCACGATCTGGATCGGAGCCAGGTTCGGAGGTAGGATCAACCCATCGTCATCGGAATGAGCCATAATCAACGCACCCATTAATCGCGTACTGACTCCCCATGATGTTCCCCATACGAACTCCAGATTGCCCTCTTTTGTAGCAAATTTCACATCAAATGCCTTTGCAAAATTCTGTCCAAGAAAGTGGGAGGTCCCAGCCTGTAATGCCTTTCCATCCTGCATTAAGGCCTCGATACAATAAGTATCGACCGCACCGGCAAATTTTTCACTTTCCGACTTGATTCCCTTCAGGACGGGGATGGCCATATGCTTTTCTGCAAACTCGCTGTATATTTCAAGGATCCTCAGGGTTTCTTCAACCGCTTCCAGTTTTGTTGCATGTGCCGTGTGGCCTTCCTGCCAAAGAAATTCGGAGGTTCTTAGGAATAAACGGGTGCGCATTTCCCACCGGACTACGTTTGCCCATTGATTTAACAATAAAGGCAGATCCCTGTACGATTGAATCCAGTTTTTATAGGTGTTCCAGATTACCGTTTCGGAAGTAGGCCGAATGATAAGCTCTTCTTCCAATTTTGCTTCCGGATCAACAATTACATTTTTACCTGACTCATCAGTTTTCAGTCGATAATGAGTCACTACGGCACATTCCTTTGCAAAACCTTCCACATGGGCTGCCTCCCGGCTCATATAGGATTTTGGGATGAATAAAGGAAAATAGGCATTGGAATGACCGGTTTCCTTAAACATTCGATCCAGGGTGGCTTGCATCTTCTCCCAGATGGAATAACCATAAGGCTTAATGACCATACATCCGCGTACCGCCGAATTTTCAGCTAAATCAGCCCTCTTAACCAGTTCATTATACCATTGTGAATAATCTTCAGATCTTTTTGGCAACCCTTTTCCCATAATATGTGTTATTAGAGTAGTATTGGTATGAAATTTGCTTTATAATAGATGTACGATGTGAAATTACTAAGATTGAGAAATTTGAAAGATAATTTGATCAAAAATTGTAATTTGTCGTTAATAAAAATGGTTGTATATTTATATCAGGTAAATTTGAAAGGGTAAAGTTATGAAAGCGTACAAAACATTAAAAATATTCATTTCCTCTTTATTGGGTTCGTTTCTATTATTTTCCTTCAATAGTATGGCCCAGGAGGAATACGACGATATGTATTTTACACCCAAGGACAGGAAAGAAATCAAAACGGAGGCAATTTATACACCTTCAGAAAATTCGAAAACGATAGCTGAACCCGATAAAAAGGAGATCATTAATCCATCCTACAGCTCGCAGTTGTATGGGGACGCCAATCAGAATTATTCTGCTAAGAATATAAATCCTGAGTATATTGAAAGATATAAAAGTAATTCAAAGGATTCATCTCTGATTGAAGAAGGCGATTCCTATTATGTTGAGAATTACGACCGATCCGAATTTTCAGAAAATCTAGCGAATTATAAAAACTACTCGAATTACAGCCAGCCTGGTTATTATGGCTATAATGATCCTTTCTATTCCAGGTACAATTATTACGGAAGGTCATTTTATGATCCGTTCTGGAATCCCTATTACGGTCCCAGTTGGGGGTATATGCCGGGGATAAGTTTTTCTTTATCTTTTGGTACCGGATGGGGATATTCTCCATGGTACTCACCTTACAGTTCCTGGGGATACAATCCATGGTACAGCAGGTATTATTATAATCCATTGTATTACGATCCATGGTTCGGGCCATCGTACTATTACGGATCCGGTTTTTACTGCTATCCCAGATATTATTCCACTAACTATTATGTAGTTGAGAACAGGAACACAAGTATATACAACCGGCGGGTATCGAGGGGTTCGAATAATTACCTTGTAAATGAGGGTGCTGTACCTAATCGCAGGACCGCAACCATTGAACAACAGAAATCTGCCACCGCACAGAATATCGGTAACCGGGCAAGGACCAGCAGAGATTATTCCCGTACACAGAATGAATACTATACACGGGCAAGGTCTGGGAATGAGGGTGCCACCTCACGCAGCACATCTTCGGTCAATTCGAGAAGTTCGGTAAATTCGCTTGGAACTACCAGCACGCCAAGGGTGAGATCATCCAGAAGTAATATGGATTACTATTCACGTCCAAGTTATCGTAGCAGGACGGATTCAAGATCCGGGAACTCGACGTATAACACGGGAGGCAGCCGCTCTTCTTCCTGGTCGAACACGAATTCTTACCAGCGAAGCAGGTCAGGCAGCAGTTACTCAACACCAAGCAGATCAAGTAGTAGTTATTCCGGAAGTTCATACCGTTCCGGTTCATCTTCAGGATCCAGGTATTCGGGAGGATCATCTGCACCATCGCGGAGTAGTGGATCTTCGGGAAGCAGTTCCCGTAGCGGGAGAGGTCGTTGATGCGAAGATCAATTACTATTCTAATTTCTTAATTAAAGCGTAAAAAAATGAAAGCGATCAGGACGCTTATTATGATAAGCATGGGTTTATTATTTGCTTTCAGTAGTGTGAAAGCACAGGACCTTCCACGTGATCTGGCCTTACTATTCAGCAGGACAAATACTGGTGGAAGTGCCAGGATCATCGGTCTGGGTGGAGTAAATACTTCCCTGGGAGGGGATATTTCATCCGTTTCAACCAATCCGGCGGGATTGGGATTTTATAACCGGTCAGAAATCAGCTTTACACCTTCTATAAATATAAATTCGAACAGTACTTCCTATCTTGGCACTTCAGGCAGTTCCACCTTTACTAAGTTTCACATGGGAAACCTGGGAGTCGTTATCAATAATTCAAAGCCGGACCGGATACCCGGTGGATGGCGAGGCGGAAGTTTTGGTTTTTCTTATAACAGGATCAATGATTTTAATAGGGAGGTGGTTTATTCGGGAACCAATACCGAGAATGATTATCTTGATTTTTTACTGGACCTGGCCCGGGTGAATAATGCTGAACTTGGCGATTTTTATCAGGTGGATATGGCATATTACACGTATCTGTTAAATGATTTCGACATTGATCCCGGTACCGGGGATACGCTGGCAGGCTGGGGTACATTCGTGGAAGCTCCTACACCAGATACACCGGTAAATCAAAGTGAAAGGATCGTTACATCGGGATCTCAGAATAAGTGGGACTTCTCGTATGGAGGTAACTTTGGCGATCGTTTTTATTTTGGTATCGGTCTCGGAATCGTTACGGTAAAGTATGAAAATGAAAAGTATTACAGGGAAGATAGGTATCCGGAAAGTATCCTTAATCATTACAATCTGTTTGAACGACAGGCCGTTGACGGAGTCGGAGTGAATGGGAACTTCGGCATCATTGTGAGGCCCATCACTACGCTGACCGTAGGAATTAATTATACGACACCAACCGCATACAGTTTCACGGATGATTTTCAGACTTCCCTGAATTCCATCTGGAATCCAAGTGCGAATGATTTTTATGGGGATGATCCGAATTTTACAGGAGATCATTTTGAGGAAAATTTTCTCAATCCGCTCACCTATACAATTAATACTCCCATGAGGTTGAATGTAGGGGCAAGTTATTTTTTCAATAAAAATGGATTTATATCCGGCGACATCGAATGGGTGGATTATTCAAAAGCAAAAATACGGTCCAATGATGGGGATTTCAGCCTCGATAATCAGGAGATAGCTGGGATGTATCGTTCGGTTATCAACTACAGACTGGGTGGGGAATACCGCATGGGTATATTTCGTTTCAGAGCCGGATTTAATTTCCAGGCCGATCCAATCAACGAGGAATCTAATTTGAACAGGGCAGTCCAAACCTATTCTGCCGGATTGGGATTAAGGAAAAAATCATTCTATACCGACTTTGGATATCTGTATTCAACCACCGAGGGTTCTCGTGCCCCCTATATCATAGATCCATCGCTGGAAATCGGCCCTACTCCCGTAGCCGATATTAATTATAGTCAACACCGGTTGGTCTTCAGTTTTGGTTTTTTATTCTAGCACCTATATTCTGTACGATCTTCCTGTCTAATTCTTCCTGGTACGGGATAATTACCTTGGCGCTGGAATAAAAAGGCAGTCTTGCCTCCAATTGTTCTTTCAGACCGTTTTCAAGGTTTTGCGACCCAATTTTTTTCAGTATTGGCCGTTTATTTATTCCCTTATCACTTAATCGTTCCAGGAGGAAGGCAACATCCGTATCAATATAAATAGTAATTCCATTTGCATTCATGAAATCCATGTTGTCGAAAAAACAGGGTGCACCCCCTCCGGTCGCCATCACAAAACTTTCCTCACTGGTTGATAATGATTTTAATAATTCGGACTCAATCTTTCGGAAATAATCTTCACCTTCCTCCTCAAAAATATCACTGATGGGCTTTTGAGCATAATTTATAATTTCTGTATCCAGATCTATAAATTTCATGGAAAGTTTTTCGGCTGATTTTCTTCCAAAAGTAGATTTGCCACATCCTGGCATGCCGATCAAAAATATTTTCATTTTTGGAATTATTCTGTCAATCTTATTCTGGGGTCGACCGCAGCATAAAGTATGTCTACAAATATATTAATTATTATGAAGATGATGGCAATTACCAGGGTTGCCCCCATTACTACCGGGAAATCAAGAGATTGAACAGCCTTGATTGTAACGAAACCCAATCCTTTCCAGTCAAAAATATATTCAACAAAAAAAGCACCCGCCATGAGCGAGGCAAGCCAACCGGTTACGGCCGTAATAACCGGATTAATGGCATTTTTAAGGGCATGTTTCATAAATATTGAAATGGAATTCAATCCTTTGGCCCTGGCGGTTCGAATATAGTCTTTCGACATGACATCCAGCATGGAACTCCGGGTCAACTGGACGATTATTGCCAAAGGTCTTATGCCCAGGGTGATGGCCGGAAGGATAAGATTTTTCAGTTGTAATTGTTTCCCGATAATCGGATGTGTTTCCCATAATTGTCCGGTTAGATTCAACCCGGTCCAATCGCTCAGATAATATCCGAACAATATGGAGAACACGATGGCAGAAAGAAAGGTGGGAATGGATATGCCGAATACCGAGACGGATAAGATCAGGTGGTCCAGCCAGTTATTCCTGTTTAACGCAGCAATAACGCCCAGTACGATGCCAATAGTCGTGGCTATAAACATAGCGCTGAACGCAAGTACAAATGTACTTTCAATATTCTCCAGTAATAATTCATCTACTCTCCGGTTGGATTGGAATGATCTTCTTAAATAGGGCTTTTTAATAACGACGATATGTGACTTACCCATATTAAGCAGTTTTCTATAATTGTATTTTTTCTTGTTGAAAGGAGTGTCCGAATGATAGGAGACCGGAAGCAGATCATTCAGATAAAGTAAAAACTGTTTATGAAGAGGCTCCTCAAGGCCCAGTTCACTGGCAATCGACTCCCTGGTGGCGATATCGGTACGTTGTCCCGCCAACATGGATACGGGATCGCCCGGTAATGCATGAAAAATGATGAAGACCACGATCACTACCCCAAACAATACGAGAAATCCATATCCCAACCGTTTGAATATGAACCGGATCATTCTTGTTTTATTAGGTCTGCTATCGTTTCAGGGGAAGGAACATCATTGTGATGCCATTTACCCAGAACCGTTCCATCTTTCAATAACCACAATCCTGGATTCGATCTGACAATGGTTTCCAGAACGGTCATGTCGCCGAAGTAGTAGGGAATTGCCAGCTGGTATTCATGACGAAACGATTCAAATTGTGTTTCATTTGAGGCAGTTAAGGCCCATACATCCACGATTGGTGGAAGCCGGTTGATCAGGTTTTTGATGTCGTCCACATGTTTGGGAGAGGCTTTATTGATATCGTAAAATATAATAAAAAGCTTGACCCCTTCAAAGGATTCTTCAGTATGGTCATTGTCATCCGTCCAGATATGATAGTCGGTAATTTTAGGTTGAGCTTCAGGATTCAATAAAACGAGGTCGCTGTATTCGTACGTTGTATCGGATGGATATTCCATAAATTCATAGGTCTCCCCATTCTTCTCAAAAATATATTTATAACGGTAGGGTTCGGAAGGCTGCATCAGTTCGGGGATGTTATTCCCTACTTTATAGGGCCGGAAATCGATATAAGGCAGATGACGAATCGCGTAAACGGCTAAAAAGGTATTGACCAGAAGTGCAATGATCATCAGGATATCCCCGGTTCTTCTTTTGAGAAGGGGTTGGAAGTTCTTTTTTCTTATAAAAATAATTGCGATCAGGATTAGAAGCACCACATCCTTATAAAAGGATTGCCAGGGATTCAATGGGATTGCATCGCCGAAACAACCACAATCGGTCACCTTGTTGAAAAAAGCAGAATAGAAAGTAAGGAAGGTGAAGAAGGCAATCAATAAAACAAATAACCAGATTGTGAGGTTCGTTCGATAATTAATTAAAAGCGCAATCCCAAGCAAAACTTCCAACACGATTACCAGTACCCCAATAAATAAACTGTGCGGAATAAAAATTTCAAAAAACGAGCTAAAATCACTAGCGAATACTTCAAAATATTCCTTTAGTTTGATGGAAGTACCGATCGGGTCATTGACCTTAATCAATCCGGAGAAAATGAAAAACAATCCGACAAAAAATCGTAAAAAATGATCCAGCACCTTCATCATGCTTCATGAATATTTAATTTGATGAGACAAAAAACGGCATAATTCATCATATCCTGATAATTTGAACGTACGCCTTCTGAAATGATGGTTTTGCCCTGATTATCTTCAATTTGTTTTATCCTGTACAATTTCATCAATACGATGTCCGTCATGGAGCTAATTCTCATATCCCGCCAGGCTTCATCGTAATCATGGTTTTTATTTAAAAGCAGATCGATTGTATCGCTGACCACCTGATCATATAAAGAAAGTATCTGCCTGACCGGAACCTCTTCTTTATATTCCTCTGCTAATTTTATTTGAATAAGTGCTATGATACAGTAATTGACGATGCCGATAAATTCGGAAGTAACATCATCCGGTATTTTCTGATATCCTTTTTCCTGAATGGATCGGATACGCTGGGCTTTGATAAATATCTGATCTGTGATCGAGGGGAGCCGCAGGATTCTCCAGGCAGTCCCATAATCCTTGGTTTTCTTTTCAAAAACTTCTTTGCATCGCCTGATTACTTGATTATATTCGTCAACGGTTTTCGACTCCAAGATTTCTTTAATTTTGCAGGTAGAATCAACAGGCCTTATTTCGGGGGTGAAAGATACATTATTTTCAATAAAAAAAACACTGAACATCAAGGGAAAACTATTATCCCTTGATCGACCCAGGGTAATGGGGATTCTCAATGTAACTCCGGATTCTTTTTATTCCGGGAGCCGTACGACTGAGTTGAAAGAAATTCTTAAGACAGCGGAACACATGGTCGGATCGGGGGCAACCTTTCTCGATATCGGCGGTTATTCTTCAAGGCCCGGTGCCACGGATATTTCCGTAGAGGAAGAATTAGCAAGAGTGATCCCCGTAATAAAAGCAATTTCATCCCGGTTCACGGATTGTTATTTATCGGTGGATACATTTCGGTCTGCTGTGGCCGAACAGGCGATTGATGCCGGAGCATCCATTGTCAACGATGTATCAGGCGGTCGTTTGGATGATCAGATGCTGGGAACGGTGAGCAGGTTGAAAGTACCTTTTGTTTACATGCATATGAAGGGAAATCCGCAAACCATGCAAACCTTAACCCGATATGACAACCTTTTTAAGGAAATAACTGTCTATTTTAATAAAGGGATTAACAAATTGAGGGATCTTGGCGTTTCAGACATAATCCTGGATGTGGGATTTGGTTTTGCCAAAAAAATTGGCCAAAATTATGAATTACTAAAGAATTTATCGTATTTTAATATGTTTTGTTTGCCTTTACTCGTTGGGATATCGAGGAAGTCGATGATTTATAAAACGCTTAATACCTCACCGGATCAAGCTCTTAATGGAACCACGGTATTAAATACGCTTGCACTTATAAATAAGGCATCAATTTTGCGGGTACATGATGTAAGGGAAACGATCGAAATCATATCATTATTAAACAAAGGGAGATTTGATATACTTGATTAAAATAGGATTCCTGGATTTCAGACTCGTGGATATCTTAGATATCCTGGCGGTCAGTTTTTTATTGTTTCAAGTGTATAAGTTAATGAAAGGGAGTGTTGCGATTCGCATATTCCTGGGATTCCTTTTTCTTTATCTCATTTATCTCGTAGTCAGGGCCATCGATATGGAATTGTTGTCTGCAATCCTTGGTCAATTTATGGGGGTAGGAGTGATTGCCGTTATTGTTCTGTTCCAGCAGGAAATCAGGAAGTTTTTGTTGATGTTAGGAAAAACAACCTTTTTTAATCGTGATAATATATTTAAAAATATGTGGAGCAGGGAAGAGGGTATGGAGTTGAACATTACCCAGGTGGTTGAGGCGGCCAAGTCCATGGGGGGATCCAATACGGGGGCCTTAATTGTTTTCTCGAGGGATACGGAGTTGAAATTTTATGCCGAATCCGGTGATATCATCGATGCGGAAGTATCAAAGAGGCTGCTTCTTTCTATTTTTAACAAATACAGTCCGCTCCATGATGGGGCCGTTATCATTTATAAAAACAGGATCAAGGCTGCGAGGTGTGTTTTGCCGGTTACCGAAAGGGAAAACCTGCCGGCACAATTCGGGATGCGCCACCGGGCAGCTGTGGGTATGTCCGAGGTGACGGATACACTGATACTCGTGGTCTCGGAGGAAACAGGCCAGATGTCGGTAGTCAGAAACGGATTGGTATTTCATAATTTGTCCGGGCAGGAGATCCGGGAAAAAGTAAGAGAATATCTGACGGAAGAGAGGAAAGATTTTGGCCGGAAATTACAGGATATGTTAAAGGATGAAATTAGCGAGATGGAGAAAAAAGAAAAGCAGGAAAATAAAATATCAGCTACTTCCTGATCCTGATCCTTCAAATCATACTTTTTATTTCGAGTACGTAATAAAATAATCTTATTCCAACGAAGATCAATAAAATCCCGATCCCTCTATTCGTTCTTATCATTAAATGAGGTGTGATCACGTTTCTTAATTCATTTTTATTAAGTTCGATGGGATTGGTATATTGTTGTTCCAGACTTTCGCGCAGTATGATTCCTTTTATTATGAGTTTTCCAAAGATTGACATCGAGGGTTATTTCCTAATTAACATACTAAAAAATAATTATTAAGGCATTATCGGATTAATTTAGTATTGGTTTGGTTAACCAACCATAAATATAAAATTATTGAACAGTCAATATGAGCATAACCGAAAATATTAAAACCTTAAAAAAAGAGTTGGATGGGTATGGATGCCGGCTTGTAGCGATTAGTAAAACTAAAACCGAAGAGGAGGTGATGGAGGCCTATCATGCAGGGCAGCGTATTTTTGGAGAAAATAAGGTCCAGGAGCTCACCGAAAAGTATGAACTCCTGCCAAAGGATATTGAATGGCATATGGTTGGGCATCTCCAGTCCAACAAGGTCAAACTCATTGCTCCTTTTATATCCTTAATCCATTCGGTAGATTCCTGGAAACTACTCAAGGAAATAAATAAACAGTCGCACAGGAACAATCGTCAAGCTGCATGTCTTTTACAGGTCCATATAGCCGATGAAGAGACCAAATACGGACTTTCCAAAGAAGAACTTTTTTCCCTTTTACAGGAAGAACATCTATCTGAATTAACTTTCGTTCGGATTACCGGCCTTATGGGAATGGCGACTTATACGGATGATACGGAAAAGGTCCGGGATGAATTCAGATTTTTAAAATCACTCTTTCATGAAATATCGGATACGGTTGATCATCCGGTTGTGGAAATGAAAGAATTATCCATGGGAATGACCGGGGATTATAAAATTGCGCTGGAAGAAGGGAGTACGCTTGTCAGGATTGGAACCGCTGTTTTCGGTGAGCGAAATTATTCGGGATGAAAGAGAAATACATTTTATTAATTGCGGCATTTTCCGGAGCGCTTGTGGTTGGATTGGGAGCCATCGGTTCCCATGCATTGGAAAGCACCCTGATTGCAAATAACAGGATGGAGACTTATGAAACGGCGATCCGTTATCATTCCTTTCACACGGTCGTTTTGTTTTGCCTGGGAATTCTTCAATCGTTGCTTTTTTCCAGGAAACTACTGGCCGGTGCGTACATAATGATACTGGGGATGATCCTCTTCAGCGGTTCCCTCTATTTATTAAGTTTGTCTGATATTGTATTTTTTGCCTATATCACCCCCATGGGTGGTATTTTATTAATCATTTCCTGGCTTTTTGTACTGGCAGGTATATACAGGGGGAAGTGGGTTGCCTATCCGGATAAATCATGAATTTTCACACCTTCCCGCGGGCTGTTGCAGGCTGTAACCCGCTAGGGAACTCAATGAATATTCTTGAACAGCAAGAACGTCGATATACCCGTATAGTATTTAAAAGTAGAGCCTGAATAACCTGGATCAATAACCGGGAATAATATTCGCTTTGACGGTTATCCGTTCCTTATTATTAATCGAATTTGAGAAGATCGTAATGATCTTATTTTGTTTGCCCACTTTCCCGGAAGAATTGAATACGATCTTAATTTCACCTTTCTCACCAGGAGGGACAGGATCTTTAGGCCAGGTTGGGGCGGTACATCCGCAGGTGGTTACAATATTGGAAATAATCAGAGGTTGGTTGCCGGTATTTTTAAAGGAGAAGATATGTTCCGCTTTTTCCCCTTGCTGAATATCGCCGAAATCGTAGTTGGTCTCTTCGAATTCAAATTGGGATCCGTTTTTATCCTGGCCGGATGTCCTTAAAGAGGCAGAGAGAATCAGGATAAACAAGCCGGGGTAAATAATTTTTTTAATATTCATATGTAATGTTACGGAATATTAACCATTCATGTTCCTTGTACCAAGCGGAATCCTTGAAGAAAAACGTTTATCCATCTTCGGGTATAATTAATCAATCGGATTCAATAAGAGAAAAGGCAGAAGTCGTGTCTGCTATTTTCAGGTTTTATTCAACAACACAAGTTTCATATTATCCGCCTCCGCAATCCGATTAATATATTCAACAAATTCCATGTAATCTTCCGGTGGAAAGATGCCTTTGGCGGACCTGATTTCCCTGATAAATCGTATATAATTATTCATCGGGATAACCCTCCAGGAATAATATCCAAATTTCGATTCGAATTCAACAGAGTCAGGGAGAAATTCCAGGCGGTATCCCTGGGGTATTTCGTAATCAATGGTATCGATATCCATAAAGGAATAGCGAAGTTCGAAATCATATATTCTCTCTTTTAATGGGATGGTCAGTTTTTTTACTTTATTCATAAGATTGGGTACTAAGAAAAGTCGTTTCCCTGTTGAATGAGCGTAACGCGGTAAATTAATCGTCAGGTTTTCTTCGGCTTCCGGTATTAGATCTTTTTTCTGTCTGAAATGAAACTCACTGAGTTGAAAATGAGGGATATCAATATGATCGTACAACCATTTTTGCTGGTCTTCAGAATTTGCATTCAAAACGGAAGAGATATTTTCATATTGAAGACCGGAGTATTCCGTCCTAATTACGGCAATTGCATCACCGGAAGGTTCAAGTTTTATGTTTACTTTACGGATCTGGACATTCAGGTTTATGGGGTAATCCGGTGTTCTGGCAATAACTCCTCCCTGATCCGTAATGATTAAGACCGTTCGGTTGTCCGTGAAGCTACCCAGATATCCAAAGGGATTATCCTGGGAGGTACATTCCAGCCAAAGGGTATCCTGTGTATCAGGCACACATAAAATGGCATGATTAAATTGAGCGCTTGGGAAATCGGCCCGGATATCAGAAATAT
>Ga0209536_100004323_pt1 | contig 22464 bp, 18 predicted proteins | sample DeeMarSeWOR28_12_FD_187461 | JGI IMG/M metagenome (GOLD analysis project Ga0209536, IMG submission 187461) | Marine sediment microbial communities from White Oak River estuary, North Carolina - WOR-2-8_12 (SPAdes) (version 2) | ecosystem: Environmental > Aquatic > Marine > Intertidal zone >... | reverse complement strand
TCTTGCAGTAATTCTTGATAGTCTACCAGATGGCGAGTCATCTCCAGGAAGCAATCGCAGCTCAAGCAGGTCAGAGTCTGCTAAGTCACTCCTTATTCCATATTGTAGCTGTCTTGAGAGTACAATCATCCTGCTTGCTAGCTTTGGTCTTCTTGTCGCCTTGAGATACTGACCAATACTCTCAGCTACCCGACTGCAGATTCCAAGTAAGGAGTTCAGGTCTCCCTCATCAAGACTGATTCCTCGCGCTAACTCTGCCGCATCCTTCACAATAGTAGAAACGTCCTGTTCATCAACCCAGTTCTTAAGCACTGTCATCTTCACAGCATGCCTTTCAGGCAACCGCTGGATGTACCACTCTTGAGCTGGTTCTAAATCCATCATCTTGAGTTCCGTCTTTGAGGGCATAGAGGTTCTTGGTCTGATTGACTGTGGTAGTTGAGTTTGGAGTATAATGTCAATCAATGCTGATTCATCAGAGTCATCATCAATCTTAGACAGCTTCTTCTTGATTCTGAGATAGTCGCTGATGTCAAGTCCTGCTTGAACCACACTACGGGCATCCTTTGACAGTTTGAAACTACTGCCAATCTTCTCAAACACATCCTGTTTCACAAGCCAGTTGAAGAGAAGTCGAAAGAACTTCTTCATTCCTGAACCATACTCTTTGTCTATAGTTCCTCGAAATGTGCTATTCACAAAGTCCAGGAACATAGTTCTTAGCTGATTCTCTGTGAATTTCTTGCCATTGACTGTCTCTCTTGTCAAAATACTAATTGCAAGACTTGGATAGAGTTCTCCCGAGAGAAGTGGCTTGAGAGGTCGGTGAAGCAGTTTGTCCTCCATCGCTTGTGAGTTTGGCATGTTTCTGTTGGGTCCTTCAAATACAAGGTACACTCTACCACCATGCTGAGCAAGGTGATTCTCTCCTATTCTCCCTGCTACCTGCAGATATCTAGCTCGGGTTTCAAGATAGTACAGGTTCTGATTCAACAGAATGACTACGCAGTCAAATGGAAAACTGATACCTGATGTTATTCCGGTCGTTGACACGACTGTCCTGATGGTCCTGTTTCGAATCTCCCTCTCAAGTCGTTCACGGACTCCTGCATCAATCCCTGAATGGTGGAAGGCGGTCCCTGTCTTCAAGGTATTCGCTAGTCTGTTACTCAGTGGAAGTTCCTCACCAAGTCCAATGACCCTGTCTACGACATCAGAGTCTACCTCTCTCGGATGACTGTTTGCAAGTCTTCTCGCAACTCCTTGGGCACGGAAACGAGATCCTACTACAAACAACACTGACTTGTTCTGATAGTCACCGAGATGTTCCATCACGACATCCAAAACATCCTCTTGCTTTGATATTGCGCGTTGTGTCCTGTCACTACTTACGATGTCAAACTGGTCTTTAGCCAAGCTCACAATGAATTCGTCTGGTACAAGCCGGACGCTTGGCCTGAATACATGTGCCTTAAGCCACGAAGAAATTTCTTCAGTTTCACCAAACCGAGAAGAGAGGGTAACTATCTGACTCTGCTCCTTCAGGAGTGTAATGACAGTATCCAGTTTGGTACTCCTGTCAGTTCCTAGGGTATACGCCTCCATAGCTGTGCTGGAGTCAAGTTCTGTTAGCTCATCAACTATGGCTAACCCTAGATTCTCCGTCCATTTCTTCTTTTGCAGAATCGCTGTTGAGAATGACTCATACATTGCAATGACTAGATCGCCATTCTCCAGGTCATCATCGGTTGCCCTACTGAGACCGTCATGTCTGACCACAGAATATCCCAGATCCTCAAGGAGGGTTCCATACTCTTCCACAATCTGTCTACTCAGAGAAGTGTATGGGCTAAGATATAGACATCTTACTCCTTTCTGTAGTCTCAGCATTATGGCTATCATAGCAAGGAATGTCTTTCCCGAGCCTGGAGGCATCTGAATTACGAGATTGCCTTCGACCTCTCCAATCTCTTCAACGAATTTCTCCTGCGCTGGCAACAGACTCACGAAGTTCTTATGCTTCAGGAGAATCTTTGCAGCATTCTGGACATCTGTACCAGTCCCAACCGGACCACTGAGTCTACCAATGGCCGCAAGAGCAAGTCTACCCTCATGGGTGATCATGAAACCCCTCTGTTTTCTCCCCTTATCTCCAATTGATATCACAAAACCCGCCCGGATGAGCTTATTCATAGTTTCATATATTGTACCACCTGACATCAAGCTCTGACGAAGACTCTCGTACTCTGCCTGTGTTTGAGTCCTCTCACCTTTTGATTTGGATGATGTTTTAGTAACTCCATCAAGAGCCAGCATTCCCTCTACAATGGAGTCCCATCCATGAGTAGGAACAATCTCTCCAGTCTGGGGACTGAGTACTTGCAGAATCTCCATAGCATAGCGATTGCTGAGAGCTTTGAGCTGGTCTCTCAATTCAGAGAGGTCTTCATCCTCCTTCCTCCGAGTAGACATTGCAATCAACGAACCTTTGGGGTTGGTGATGTGATAAAGGTTGGCTCCGGGTTATAATACTCAGTCTTTTCTTAGGACAACCACTCATTATCTTGAGCTGAGGTGTCTATAGTGAGGTCTCTATTCAAACGAAAGAAAGATACTGAATCGTCTGAGGAATCAACAGTCCAACGAACATTGCCAAGCCTTGGGCTATTTGGTCCAGTCACAGAATCAAGACAAAAATCTCCACAGCATGAAATCAAGAGACTTGCTGAACTAGAACAAATCTTCATCAGAACCCGGAAGCTCGAGTCACTTGCAGATGTTCCTGAGATTGTAACTGAAATAAGGAATGGTAACATAGTGCTCCTTGATATATCACGACTGAACGATGGGAATGACCAGACTCACCTCGAACTTCGACGTATCATTGAGAGAATTCGCGGGGAAACACGTGGTTATCAGGCAGAGATTGCACTAGTGAACAATGATGCTATGATAGTGACACCTTCATTTGTGAGCTTCTAGACACTACTTCAACTTCACAGTTTCAGTGACCATTGGTGCTCGTGTTTCGATGTTTAGTGCCTTGTGGATTGTGGATGCAAGTCCAATTGTCTTACTTGCCTCTCCATGTGCAACCAGTATTCGCTCAGGTACTGGATTGACTCTCTTGACGAAGTTCAGGATCTGCTTTCTATCGGAGTGACCTGAGAATCCTTCAACAGTTGTGACTTCTATATTGACTGGAACCACAGTTGTCTGACCTTCACGGTTTCTCATGTTAACCTCTTTCCATCCCTTCTGAATGCGTCTACCCATGGTACCTTCACCTTGGTAGCTCACGAAACAAAGCATGTTCTTCTCATCAGGAGCAAGGAGTCTGAAGTAGTCAACACTCGGGCCACCAGCAAGCATTCCTGAGGTGGCCATAATGATACATGGTTCGGCCTCTACAATCTCCTCTCTCTGGTCTGGATTGTCCACCTGTACAAATATTTCCGAGAGGAATGGGTTCACTCCTTGGTGGAAAATCATCTCTCGTATCTTCTTGCTAAGAGCTTCTGGATGAGTTGTGTGAATTGCAGTGGCTTGTGCAATCATACCCTCGATATAGACCGGTACCTTTGGTATTCGTCCCTTTGATACTAGGTCCTCAATGACAAGCATGATCTCCTGTGCACGACCTACAGCAAGGACTGGAATGAGAACCTTTCCGCCACGTTCCAGTGCGCGTTTGAGCATTGACGCGAACTTGCGCTCAACCTCTTGCCTTGGTGGCATCTTGTCTGTAGGATGTCCGTAAGTGCTCTCAATAATGAGGGTTTCAAGTCGTGGAAATGTGAAAGTAGCAGGCTCAAGGAGTCTTGTTCTACCAAACTTGAAGTCGCCAGTATATGCCATGTTGTACTGTCCATCACCAATGTGAAAGTGGACAATGGCGGACCCAAGGATGTGGCCTGCGTTGTGAAGTGTGAGTCTGACATCTGGTGCGATGTCTGTCACTTCTCCATAATTGAGAGGTACTGTGTGGAGGATTGCCTCCTTCACATCACGGTCTCGATATGGTCTGAGTTTGCCTTCTCTCTCTGCCACATCAAGATAGTCTAGCTGGAGAAGTGTTGCGAGATTCAAAGTGGGGTGAGTCATGTAGACTGGCCCACGGTATCCGTATTTGAAGAGGAATGGAACCATCCCACAGTGGTCGAGGTGTGCATGTGTGATGACAACTGCATCAAGATTGTCAACACTGAATTCTGGCATGTCCAACCTTGGAAATGCCTTTGTGGGTGTACCAACGTTGACACCGCACTCAATTAGGATGTTGCTCTCAGAGGTCTGTAAGAACATGCATTGTCTTCCGACCTCTCTGAATCCACCCATTGCAGTGAGTCGAATCCAACCGTTATTCATAAGAGTTGGTCTGTGGATTCTTCTACCGATCTCTCGGAACGACTTGTTTCGTGTAGCTGCTTCTGACTGGATGATGTAACGAATCTGTTTGATGAGTTTGCTCTCTATTGGTGGAGTTCGCATCACATTAGGTCGCCAGAATGTCTGTCTTGTGATCTCCCTGAGAGTTGTACCACTTCGACCGATGACCAATCCTGGCTTTTGAGCCTCAATTATCACCTCACCTCTGGAGATATCAAAGTCAATAGAAGTGATTTCCGCCTCTTTGGGAACAAGTTCTCGTACAGCCTTCTCAGCATCTTCATGAGTCAGACGGACCTCAGGAGCTGACCTGACTACAATCCGTTTCCTCATCTTTCGAGCCAAAGCCTTGATCTTGTCTCCATCGTCTAGTAGAATCTTAGGTGCTTTCGAATAGATAGCTATCTCTGGACCCTCATATTCCACTGAGCTGATTGCGGCTGAACGAGGTAGTGCTTTCTTTACTACCTCACGAATATCAACATATTCTTCCTCATTATTAGGCTGCATGGATAGTCATCACAATCCTTGGCCGATTAATTCCCCATTTGGCCTTAGTCTGACCTGACACACTTGTGTTGGACAGACTTAGGCGAGATCACCTCGCCAGATGTTCAACAAATACTGTCACTACTGTCCTTTCCAGATCTTATGGATAGTTTCTTTGTCTATCTCCTGGTATCCACTCTTGTCAATGACACTGACAAGTATGTTATTACCAGTGGCTGCGTCTCTCTCGATTGCAGCTGCGATGGAGCTTACTGCCAGCTCGATTGCCTTCTTCTTGGGCAGGTCTTCCTTGTAGCCATTCTCTAATACACCGAGAGCTACAGGTGAACCTGAACCGTTAGCGACAAACTTGTCTGATAGTACACTGCCAACAAAGTCTGTGTAGAAGACTTGAGGACCTTCGTCATCAAACCCTCCCACAAGAGATCCTAGCATGTAGAGTCCTCTTCCCTGGAACATGATATTGCTTAGAAGACGTGTCAAGGCCTTGACCCTGATGGGTCGACCTCTCTGGATTTCGAAGAGCTTGGCCTCAGCTCTGAGTAGGTCCATTATTGCCTGTGCATCTGCAACAGACCCAGCGATTGTTGCACCTATCTGGTCTGTTATCTTGTAGATTTTCTTGGCTGTCTTGTTTGCAATCAAATAACCCATAGTGGCTCTCTGATCACTCGCTAAAACAACGCAATCCTTGGCAATTAAACCAACTGTTGTAGTCCCCGTCTTCAATTCGGCCGGGGGTTGTGTATTGTGTTCCATGTCAATTAACTCCATGTAGGAGATGAAATCTAGAGAACTAGTGACAGGCTCTCGTCTTGTTTATGACATTTTAAGGTTTTCTCAGTGACCATCCAGCCACTGAGTACAAACCATTATGATGTGGTGTTTTCTTCAGGTCGGTCAAATGATACTGCAAGCTTCACTTGCTGTGCATCTGGAATAACCTTCAATGCATCTGCTGCAATTCCGATTTCTGCGTATTGGACATCCGGAATATACCTGGTTCTCCAGGGCATCTCAATCGTGATTACCTTCTTTGCTATCGCAAACTTGAACTCATCATCAGGAATTCCAGGCATTCTTCTCTTTAGCACGGCCCTCAGTTTATCCAAGGGGTCCGAGATGATATCCCTGATAGTGACATCGAACTCAAGAACTCTCCCAGCAAGAGGACTGTTGAAGTCGACTCTCACCTGGCGTCCAAAAACTGCAGTCACTACACCACGTTCGTCGCCAAACTGGATTGACTGACCTTTGACAGGTCTTGTACCATGTTTTGCTAGTTTGGTCTTGGCAATCATTTTGATCTTTCTTGGGTCCTTCTCCCCAGCACCTTTCTCGGGTGGAATCTCAACAGTCTTGGAGTCACCAACTTTCAATCCGATGAGTTCCTCTTCTAGTGCTGCGAGTAGCCAGTTCCACCCAACAGCTACCAACATCGGTTCATATCGGTCGCCTTCTTTGTAGATACCTGACTCCTTAGCAACCGCTTCCATTGTGGTATCAAAGACAACACCGTCGTCCTTTGTTGTTGGGCTATAATCGAGCATGATTACGCTCTTCTCTCCCACCACGGTCTCAGCTTTGACTGCCGTCTTAGTAGTAGTCTTCTTAGCAGGCTTCTTTGCTGCGGTCTTTTTGGCAGGTTTCTTCTTCGGCTTGGCTGATTTCTTCTTCTCTGACATTACTGGTTCCCTCTCGAGACTCCAAGAACGCTTCTATCGGCCTCTTTCAGAGTTTCATAAAATAGTTTCCTTGTGGTCTTCCTAGAGGGTTCCCCTCAGTACTTGTATCTTTTCAAAGAACATTGGCTCCTCTGAAACCGTATCAATAGTAAGTCTATGCTTGACCATTGTCTGAAAAATGGAATCTATGTTGGCAAGGCTTGACACTACCACGTAGACCCTTCCCTCACTGGTCAAGTGTTCTATCGCTTGTTCAATGAATCGCTGAGTAATTTCGACACCTGTTTCTCCCCCAACAAGAGCATGATCAAGGTCAGTGTCTTCATCATCATCTGGTAGATAAGGTGGATTGAACACAATTAACGAGAATTTAGCGGACGGTGAGAGAGCGTCGAGTAGATCAGACTCGATGACATGGCATTTTCGATGCAAGTTATTTCTCCTTAGATTCTCTTGGGTATTCAGGACTGCGTCAAGAGAAGTATCGATACAGACAGCGTTATTGATTCTCCTTGCTACTGTGACTGAGATGAATCCCGTTCCACATCCTACTTCAAGAAATGAATCATCATCCCGAATGTCAAGCGCGTCTAGTAGGAGATAAGTATCTTCTGAGGGTGGATATACTCCTGGAAAGACTATGATATCTGGTCTTCCATCATCCACTATACTCACACTCTCGGGTCTGGTATGGTGCCTTCTTCAATCAAAGAAAGAAGGACATCACTGAGAACCACCAGTTTATCCAGACTGATTGAGCGAAGTCGTTCTTTGCCTGATAGGACCTCTCCCATCCGGTTCAATACATCATCAGATCGGCTCTTATCGATGCCTTGGTTACGGAACCAGATTTGCAAAGCTTTTCTCAGGTTCTTGTTTGGGTATGGATAGATTCCTCCAATCATCCAATGAAATAGCGTGTCATCTTTCGCAAATGTTCCCTTACTCCGCGGAATCATCCGGACGACTGTAGAATCAACCGCAGGTACAGGATAGAACACGGTCGCTGGTACCTCCAGAATCTCTTCTACATCTGCATAGTACTGTACATTGATTGTGAGTCGGGAGTATTCTGTCGTTCCTGGAAGGGCAACCAGTCGAGCCGCGAACTCCTTCTGATACATCAGAATCGCAGTTTCGAATTGGATCTCTCTCAATATCCTGAATGTTACCTCTGATGAGATACTATACGGAAGATTGGAGATAATCTTGTTCACCTTTGGAAGGTCTACCGTGAGAGCATTTCCTTCTATGATGTTGACATTATCATATTGCTCCAGAGTATCATTGAGTACCTCTACTAGTCTGGGATCAATCTCTATCACATGTACTTGTTGGGCTTTCTCTGCAAGTCGCTGAGTTAGGATTCCAAGCCCCCCGCCTATCTCCAAGACCGTGTCCTGATCAGTTAGTTCCGCCAGATTGACGATATCCCTTGCGATGCTCTGACTGTAGAGAAAACTCTGACCACGTTTCTTCTCAGGTCTCACCTTGTATCTTTTGAGAAGTTTGCGAACATCTTCTGACAGAGCACTCACCTACGCTATGTCCATTCTAGCGTCTATCTCGACGATCTCTGTGATTCTGCTCATTCTCATCGCGTTTTGGCGGTCTTACGAACAGCCACCTCTTGACCTCCTCTCTGAGTTCGTCAATGATTCTGGCTGTAATGACCTTCTTTGGATTCTGCAATTTTGTCCGTCCAGCGATATCTTCAAAGCTCTTGAAGGGTTGACGTTTTCGTTCTTCCAGGATCGCCCACATGAGCGTCTGCCCAATTCCAGGAAGGAGCTGAAGCGAGTGCATTCTGGTAGTAATCGGACTGGCCTCATTGAAGAATTGTACAAACTTGTGCTCATGCTTCGTCACAATAATCTCAATAACCAAAGATAGCTCAGCGACACTCTCAGGCACAAGATCTTCATAGAAGATTCTTCTTCTTACGTGGTCTATCTTACTAGGTGAATTGCGTTCAATAGAAACTCGTTCTTGGGGATGTGGTTTCACGCCTTTCTGAGGAATCATCTCAAGCAACGTAAAATGAGTCTCCCCAATGCCCTGAACTATTGTGTCTCCGCGAGGACGTGAGTCCCTCAGGAACTCTTTAGGAGGGACAACCGACAGGACATACGCATGCGTCTCAAACATCCTGTTTTGTGGTCCTTCCATCTATTAACTCTCCTATCGCTATTGGGGCACATTGAGCTAGATACTGTCCTGATTGGATAAAAAGTAATCGGACTAAGAAAGGTGCTGCGCCAATCATGACCTGTTCTTAATTACAAGGTCCACAATCTCAATCATCTGTTCATCAGTGAGATTTGTGGATCGAGCATCAAGAATGCTCTTGAGCTCCTCGATTGTAACCGGGGCGATATTAACTACCTGAACTGCTTGAGCTCTGGAAAGCTCATAGCTCTTCAGTAGCCTTTCCACAAGCTTTGTTGCTACTGCCGGGGCCATCTTTGAGAATGTACTTGCATGCTCATGTGTAATGGACTGTTGGAATGAGAGCTCTCCTTCCTTTTGCCTCTGGGCAAGGAGTTTCTTGACTTGTGGGAGAGTTATTTCCTCCTCGCTGATAATCTCCTTTGGCATTTTACATTCAACCTCTGCTAGGTTGGAGATGCTCGCGTCTGATTATGAGTGTCTTAATGGCCTTTCCAAGACCTACATCCACAACGACTGCTCGCCCTCTCAAGCCTGTGACTACACCAGTTCTTCCATGATACCTGCGATGGGGCATCCCCTTGTGAAAACCAGAATCGATTACTATGTCTACACTTTGACCTACTTCATAGTCAATTAGCACCTTACTTGGTGAGCTCAGTCCACGCTGGCGTACTCTCTTGCTCATCAAGCTACGTGTTCGTGCTCTGTAGCCATGACTCTTTTTAACCATAGGTATCACATTCTTTGGTTTTGCAACTCGAAATGAACGGATTCAGTAGAATCAACACCCGAGTTCCAGCAAGACCTCTTGGGTCACCACTTAAGGATTTCGCAACAGCTATGGCGGATTTGTGCTGCTGTAGACAGCTGTCACATCTAGTTTTTTGCAGACACATCCAACGCCAAGTTTACTGGCAAGTGAGGGTATAGTCCGACCATCATCTCCGGAAATCAATTCTTTCACATAGGTGCCGCCCTGAACCTTGAAGAAAGCCTCAATCGTGCCATCTTTCAGTTTTTTCAAACGGACATCATGGATCAGTTTCTTTCGGACAAGATCACTACGTCGGTGAGAAACCCTGGTAGGAGTTCTCTGCTCAATCTCACTACCTGCGAGTTCGGTTTCACACTTCCTAAGAACTTCTTCAATCACTGGTCCATCAGTCTGAACCAATGCAAGATACTCCTTGACGTTATTTGAGGCGTCTTCCTTCAACTTCTGAGAGTACTCTCTAGTTGTCATCATCAAGTCCTTGACCTTGATACGCTTCTTGGCTTCCTTGTTGATTCTCTTCTCTAGGTTCTCCAAGTCTGGACTTCTTATTCTTGGTTCTGAAACCTCAACAACAAAGGGTCTTCCATTTCCCAGCATAAGGACATCTACATCTTCTCTACCAGCTGCATGAAACTTGAACCTGGTTCCTTTCAATAGTTGTTGTGCCACATCGCCTACATACTCAGAGATGGAGTCAGGATACCTTCGACCTGTCCCTTTGCATTCATCGCAACCCCTCCCCTTGCACTGCTTGCAGTCCCATCTACTCTGAGGGATTCCACGTTTCAATTTCAGATACCTGCCATAGATAAAGACTGGATTGATTTGCACTCTGATCTCATCTTTCACCATATCGTACAGAATCACCAGTTGGGGTCGTTCGAACTCCACTTCCCTTTTGAGTATCTCGTGAAGGTGTTTTCCAAGTTCCCTGCTGAAGTCTGACTTCAGAACCTCAGCATGCAGAAGCGAGTGTTTTGCCCTGAGGTCATCCTGTCGGTCGTCAAGTTCTGGATGCGGTATTGTTCCCACTAGAAAATTATCAAACTCGATGTCCCTTGCAAGAACCTCTGCGTTTCTAGCAACTTCATCTATCTTATCAAAGACAGAATGTCCATCAGTTGAACAGAGGTGACAATCTGTACTCTTACTATACTCAATTGAGTTCTTCTCAGCAATCATCTGAGCAGAAGAAAACATCCCATGACCTGCTAACAGACTGATGACCCTTTTTCCACCCTCTGGATTCTCACTTTTCAGTTCGTTGTCAGCTATCATAGAGAGTGTTAGTTTTATCGCACTACCTCGCTCATTATTAGTCGTATCCGTACTAAGCCATGCAAATTGCCGACCAAGACATCTGTCACAGATTGTATGCTCCTCAAGTATACTCACTGCCGTGTCCAATACTTCTCTCTGGACCAGCTCTGACATGTGTCTTGACCTCCTGCTGTGTGATATTCTTCGGTTCATAAAGCTAGAGGAATGGGTTGATGTATCTTACCGCTTTTAGGCCCAATAAGAATATACGCGGATTTGCCACAAGCTTACGAATCACCTGACCTTGAAGATCCATATCTCCCTCTCTCCGAATGATACTGAGTAACCCCATGTCGTTTGCATCTCTGACCACAGAGTCAAGTCCCTTATCTGAGAGGGAAGTAAGGGCTTTCTGGGCATAAAACATGGTCTGAAGTTCTCGATAGTATGTTGACCTGCATCTCCTGTCATATTTTGAGAGCATTCTATGCGATGTATCACTGGTCTTGAGGGCTTCACTGATTGTTTCTCCAGCCAGTTTCGCAGTCAATCCCCCAATAATCACTCCCCCTCCTGTTGTGGCTTTCACCATACCTGCGGTGTCTCCTACCACCACGATACCATCTGTAGAAATCCTGGACTTTGGTAGCCCCACAATGACAGTTCCCCCCATTCCCCGGATTTTCTCTGCGCCTTTTAGCCGTTCACTAATGATGGGATGACTCTGCAGGGCTGAATCAAGTCTGATCTTTGACTTGCTTCTTGCTGCTAGTCCTACCCTAGCTCTGTCCTTAGAGAGTGGAATGATCCACGCGAAAAAGCCTGGGGCAATTCGTCTACCATAGAACATCTCCACTAGGTCATTCTCTATGTCTACGCCCTTCAACTCATATTGGTAGGCTGGAAGTTTGCTTCGTTTTGAAACAGTTGGAAATCCTGTACTCTTTGCCAATACGGAACGTACGCCTTCTGCAATCACAACGACTTTGCTTTGCAGTTTCTGGTTGTCCACATTTACAGTCCGCGGCTCTTTCTTAGACTGATTTATTCCCTTTACCTTGCTATTCAACCTGATTTCGACACCAAAATCAGATGCTCTTTCAGCGAGCCATGAGTCGAATCTTCTCCTATCAACGACATATGCCTCACGACGCCCGCGTTCAATGTATATCGAGTGTCCTGAAGGAGCATGAATTCTGGCTCCTGCTACTGTATTCTGAACAACATCATCCGGAGGTCTGAGACCTAGAGACTTCAATCCAGATGAACTCAACAGTCCTGCACAATGGTCTGGTTCACCCACTTTCTCATGTTCCTCTAATACCAGAACACTGTGTCCTTCCTTAGCTATCTTCGTGGCTGCAAGAATACCTGCAGGTCCTGCACCAGTGATGATAGCGTCGTAGTCCATCAGAAGATCCCTACTAAATGAGCTTTGGGCACGTTTTTAACTCTCCCCTCAGATGAACCTTCGTACCCAAGTCATAGGGGAGGCACCTTCAATGACTGATAGAACCTTCACGTATAAACAGGTCATAGCGGTAAGAACAGACCTTGGAATGAGTCGAGGTAAGATTGCAGTCCAAGTGGCTCATGGAGCCGTTTCTTCTGCTGAACAAGCAAGAGTACACAAGCAGGATATTTGGAAGGCATGGCTACGTGAAGGACAGAAGAAGGTGGCAGTCAAAGTTAGTTCTGAAGAGGAACTCATCGAACTCAGACGCTTGGCCGTCAACAACAGTCTACCCTTTGCCCTTATCAGAGATGCTGGAATGACTGAACTACCGCCTGGCACAATCACAGTTCTTGGCATTGGACCCGCAAAAGCAGAGGCTATAGATGAGGTCACAGGTGAACTCAAGCTATTATAGGTGGACGCAATGATTGATGCACATCCTCTTGAGAAAGCATTGGGGATGGAGCTATACTCTACAGACTTTCCTGGTTTCGGTGGAAGATTGAAAGATCGATTCGAGGATTTTGTTGTTGAAGAGATTGCAGCTGACCAGACAACACTGACTGTAATGGGGTGGGCTGAGTCTGTAGAAACACCTCGGGCTGTTGAAGGTGAGTCTAACAGGTTTGTCACATTCACAGTTCAGAAGATGGGACTCTCAACGATGGATGTAGCAAACATTCTGGCTTCGACTCTCAAGATCTCAAGAAACTATGTCAGTTATGCTGGTCTCAAGGACAAAAGAGCAATCACAACACAGCAAATGAGTGTCCCGTCAAGTGCAGTTGATTCGTTGAGGACTTTAGAACTCTCAAGGATTGATATCCGAAACATCATCTATACCCGAAATCCGATTCAGATTGGAGACCTTTGGGGCAACAGATTCACAATCTTGCTCAAGGATATCGAAACCGACTGTGATTCCGCAGTTGAAGCAGCAAATCAGCTAAAGAGACAACCGTTATTGAACTACTTCGGAGTACAGAGGTTTGGCCTAACCAGACCCAACACACATCTTGTTGGTAAAGCTCTGATTAAGCGAGACTTTGAAGCTGCGACTCGAGCAATGTTATGCACCACAAGTGAGTATGAGTCCGAAGAGCTTGTCAACATGCGGCTACAGCTTTCTGAAGACCTCACACCTACCGAGAAGATGATTGATTCATTTCCAGAAGAACTGGGGTATGAGAAAGTTGTGATGAGAGAACTGATGAAGCATCCTGGAGATTTTGAGAGAGCTATCTCCAAGGTGCCCCCAAGAGTCCTGACCCTTCAGGTACATGCATTTCAGTCCTATATCTTCAACCTCCTCCTTAGTCGACGTGCAAAGCTAGGCATTTCGGTTGATGCTCCTAATGTTGGGGATTTTCTCATCAAACTAGACGAGACCCATTCCGGGCGTGATACCTGGCTCTATGTCACAGAAGCGACCCTTGAGGAACGTCAGGCTCAGGTAGCATCCAGAGACTATGGACTAGCATTGCCCATCCCTGGCTACGCGACACGACTACCCCCAGTAAAGCAGTCTGAACTCCTGAAACAGATACTGAAGGATGAAGACACCAGATTAGCAGACTTCAGAGATCCAAAGATGAAATCATTGGACTCTCCTGGGGGTCTACATCTTGCATCAATAAGATTACCCGACTTTCATGCATCATGCTCAGACAGCGGTTTGTTGACTCGTTTCTCCCTAAGAAAGGGATCATACGCTACAATTGTGATGCGTGAAATAATGAAGAACCATCCAATCAACCGAGTATGAATCACCTAGACCTGGATCTTCTCTGACCAAGCTCCTCCATCCGTTGATCAAACTCATCTGGAGGTTCGTCCTCATCTTCTGTCTTTATTCGGTCCTCCTGATACTCAAATAATACAGATTCACCCATGATTGCTGACACAATCACTCTCAGGTCATCTGTGGAGTATTGAATTCTCTCCCTGTCTTCGGCACGAAGCATCACAATACTTTCCTTTGAGCCATCGGGGAGGTACAGACTGTTGACGCCCACCTCATTTGCTGGATGAATAAACTCATGAACAGTTTTCCTGAGTTTTGGGGGTCCTTCGACTACCATCACATCTCCAAACCTCTCGGAGAGTTCGTTGACAAGCATCTCTTCTCCGAGAAACAGGTCCTTTCCCTTCTTCTTCAGAATCAGAATCAGTTTTCCTTCAATTCTTGTGGCTCTCAGGAGGGTCAAGTCATCCAGTGTTGGATAGTCTTTCTCTCGCTCTAAGAACCATTTACTCATTTCAATATCAAAAGCAGTGATCTCTCCACGGTCAAGTTTAGCCTGACAACTTGTGCATAACATATCCGATTCAAGATCGAAGGTACATACAGGTAGTCGCATTAGTTCATCCTCGCCAATCTCGAAGGCTCAGTTTAGACCGGGCTTCGGGCGAGAATCAACAGATAGTCCAACTACTTTGTCAACGTAATGTCGATTGTTGATACGTTGAGGTCGCTACCCTTGTCCGTCTGGACAGTGGTAGTACCGATTTCTATGCTCTTCACCGTGAGGTCGGATATAAACCTGTGACGAGTAATTTCAGCAACATCCACGGCTCGGCTGATTAGCCTACCTCTTGCCTTGATGACAACCTCCTCTGCGCCTTTGTTAAACAAGGTCACACAGGCTAGAACGTAAGACATGACATTCTTGTTGCCGACTAAGATGCATTCCAGGCTGTCGCTATCCGGTAGCGCCTCCTTCTCGGCTTTTTTGCTACCAGACTTCTTGTCAGTGTTTTCCTCCGTCACCCGAAGTCTCTCCGCCTACTACTGTGGCCATTCAAAAGACAGAAGCGGTCCTTATCTGATATAGATTTCGTTTCAAGGTTAAACTGAATTAATTGAGAAAAAACATGTTTTGTTAAAACATACCTAATCTGGCCTTGATACCAAACCTTTTTGTTCATTTTATCGAGGCTCGGACAAGGGATGTAAAACTACATGTCACAATTAACATTTCTGGGCTCTTGCCGCGAGATTGGTCGATCTGGTTTCTTTGTAGAACAGAGTGATGAAAGCGTGCTAGTCGATTATGGTGTTAAATTCACTGAGCCTCCTTCATTTCCAGATATGATTCCCACAGATGGATTACAGGGCGTCACTCTCACACATGCCCATCTTGACCACTCAGGAGGTATTCCAAGAATCTTAGCTTCAAGTGAGGCTTCACTGTTCTGTACTCCTGCCACACGTGATCTGAGTACCCTTCTACTCCGTGACATGTATAAGATTTCTAGAGGTCCATTACCATTCACTCGCAAGGATATTGCACTAGTCAAACGTCAGTGTCAAGCAACCGCATATGAAGAAACCATACCCCTTGGTCATCACTTTGAGATGACCCACTTTAATGCTGGTCACATTCCTGGAAGTTCTATGATTTCTGTTAGAGTCAATGGAAAGAGAATTCTGTTCACAGGGGATTTCAATGCAACCGAGTCACAGCTAAATCCTGGTGCGAGGAAGAACCTTCCCAAACATGACATTGTCGTGACCGAGAGTACCTATGCAAGGAGAACCAATCCTAACAGAGAGGAGATTGAAGTTGCTCTCATGGATTCCGTGATTGAAACACTGGAACGTGGAGGAGTGGCTCTTATTCCTGCTTTTGCAGTTGGTCGAAGTCAAGAGATAATGTGTATCCTTGAGCGAAATGGTCTACCGCAGAAGTACCCAATCTATGTAGATGGGATGGCTCGAGGAGTGAATGATGTTCTTGTGAAGCACCCAGAATACCTGCAGAGTCCCCAGGCTTTCCAGCGCGCAGTTCGTCGGGCTCACATAATCAACGACAATCGAGACCGCACAAATGCTATCAAGAAAGGAGGTGTAATTATCTCTCCTGCTGGGATGCTGAAAGGAGGAGCGTCACACCTCTACTTCAAGATGGTCCATGATGACCCTAAGAACTCCATCATTCTAGTGAGTTACCAGATTCCTGGCACTCCTGGAGCAGAGCTTCTTGCTACAAAGAAAGTCGAAGTGAATGGACGCTATTTTGAGGTCACTGCTGATATCCGTCAGCATCACCTATCATCACATTCTGACTCGAGAGGGATGTTGGACATGCTCCTGAAGATACCTGGAGAGCCTGAATTCTACATAATCCATGGTGAGTCTGAGTCATGTGATGCTCTTGCTGAGCGACTTGAGAAACGTAAGCGAAAGGCTCACGTTCCAGAAATAAACGAAGCAGTTGAGATTTAGTCCTCTTTAGCGCTAGATCGTGCTTCGACAACCTGACACTTGACTTGCTGAAGAATTTCTTCTGCTTTCTGGGGCTCAACAATTAGTGTGTAGAGGTAGCTTGGTGTACGGAGTTTCAGTTTGACCTGGTCCTTGCCTCTCTTGACTCGGCACTCCTCTGCATCCTCACTCATCTCGAGGAACTTATCGACATCGTGGATTTGTTTTGGCATTGTTAAGCACCACATTGTAGGTGTGATTTGAAATGGTTCTAGGACTCATTCTGAGCGGAACCATCGAGCGTCAGGTCAGTTGATTGTGTTATAACTCTAACGCTATGATTATGGTAATGGTGGGCCGGGGGGCATTGAGCATGAAACCGAACATCATTTTTATAACCAATCACAATTTCAATCCAGATTGCAAGGGCCGGTGGTCTAGCCCGGTTATGACGTCGCCTTCACAAATAGAGTTCTCTGGACCTCTATGGAATTCGGCGAAGGTCACGAGTTCGAATCTCGTCCGGCCCACCATTTCTAGTAATTCATTTCTTTTTGTTAACTGCTTTCATATCATCCCATTTGAGGCTCAATGTGTCCATTGCCCAGTGAAAAGGAAGCTGATATTATAGAGAGGAAAGTCAGGAAGCAAAGGAGATATTCTGTTATAAAGACGAAATTCAGGAAATAGTTTGGTTCTCTTGCACAATTAATGCTGTGAATGGAAGGTTAATCAGCCACATATTTAGGCGGAAGGTCACAAAGGGGATGAAGATATGGTTTTTTCTTCAAACAAGAGGATATTGCTTAGTGTCGCCCTTATTTTGATTGTATCATCTGGAGTGATAGCTGTATATTTCCTCGGAATAGGCGAAACTGAAAGTCCAACAAATTTCACATTTACAAAACACACGTTAGCAGAACCCACTCATGCATCATCCGCATCGTGTATTGATTTAGATGGGGACTCTGACACCGATATATTGGGAGTTATTGATAGCACATTTAGTTGGTGGGAGAATCTAGGGAGTGCCAATTTCGAATATCATGTTATCGCTGATGACATTCCATCTGCATTATTTCTGAAAGGTGTTGATCTCGATTTAGATAATGACATTGATTTAGTCGGGAATACATTTGACACTCATCAGCTCATAATCTTCATCAATGACGGTACCCAGACCTTCTCGAATCAGACTATATCTGATACGTTTAATGGGGGAATAAGCATCAGCTTTGCGGACATCAATGGAGACTCCTACCCAGATATTGTAGCTTGTGCTTATGAGGATGACAAAGTGTGTTGGTTTGAGAACAATCAAGACCTCACATTCACTGAAAGGATAATTGCAGACGATCTTGAAATGTCAAATCGTGCATGCGTTGTGGACTTTGACTTTGATAGCGACCTAGACATCATCGCTCAAGGATTGACCACTGGAGAAATTATGTTCTATGAAAATGATGGAAGTCAGAACTTCATCTCACATGTGCTATATATTGCAACAGGAATGGTGCATGGAGTATCTCCAGCAGACCTGGATGGTGATTCTGATATAGATATTGCAGGATGTACGATTAGTGGAGATGGATCCGTCTTCTGGCTTGAATATCTAGAAGATGAGGGATTAATCTATTTTGAAATGCATGATTTGACAATTGACTTTGAAGGTGCAAACTACATTTCAAGCATAGATTTTGATTTTGATGGCGATTTTGATATTGTTGCGAGTGCCTCTGAATGTGAGGAGATTGCCATCTGGGAAAATCTTGGAGGAAACGCATTTCGAAAGCATAACATCACTGGATTCGCTGCAGCTACTTTCACAATTGCTGATTTAGACGGAGATGGTGACTTGGATATTCTCGGTATTACCCACCATCCTGCAGAGTTTGCTTGGTTTGAGAACACATCTACATGAAAATACTTCATGATATCATTTCTAACGAACTTTATTAGGGAGTATCACTAGGTCCGTATGTAGTTTGGGGTGTCTGTGAGGGACAAATCCTATTCCACAGTGACGTGTGAATAGGGTTCTCTTAGCAGACAGCATCAGGGTAGAGGAATAAGAGGGATTCTTCATGAGGACGCTAAAGGTATTGCTGGTTCTATTAGTAATAGTCTCGCTAGTTGGAATTATTGGAAGTCAGTCTGTCACTAATTCTCACGGTAGTGTGAATGATGTGGTAAATTCAGATTCTGATTACCTTCCTGCAGAAACTACTATGATCATAACAAATGATGATGATTTTCTGGCAAATGGATGGAATGGAACAGGTTCTGAATCAGACCCATATGTTCTAACAGGAACAACATTCACCTCATCAGTTTCTGATACAGCAGCAATCGTAATTTCTCACACGCGTGCATATTTTCGAATAGAGTATTGTACCTTCAATCCTGAAACCTATGGGGAAGGTAGAGGAGTCTTCTTGAGTAACGTGACTCATGGATCAATTGTAGACTGTACTTTCAACAATCTTGGTACTGGAGTTTTAATTACTACAGAATGGGATGTAGATTTGCATCGGTGTATTGATGTTTCAATCGAATCCTGTATCTTTGAGGGAGGTCGCAATGGGGTCACAGTAAGGGATGATCTCAATACAACAATAAGCAACTGCGACTTTTACGATTTGGAGGAAGCTGTCTATCTCGAACACTCGATTGACATCACTATTGAAGACAATGCGTTCTCATACACAGGAATTCGAGTAAATTGTGATGAATTGAATTGGTGCCTGTCCTTCTCTGGAAATACTGCTAATGGTTTACCATACGCCCTGTTCTCTGAAGTTCATAGTACTACCCTCGATTTATCTGGTTACGGGGCAGTCATTCTTTCTGGCTGCTCAAATTTGGTTCTTACAAACGGCTATCTAAGCAATGTCACTGTAGGTCTAACGATTATTAGAGGTGACAATATTGTAGTACGCAATTGCGACTTCTTTTTAGTCAGAACTGCAATTGCTGTTTCAAACCTTCCTGCTTTGGAGCTAGATTCCTGCAATTTCTATCACTTAGTCACTCCAATTGAAGGCGTTTGGTCTGGAGACTATTATGTACATGACTGTGTTTTTGACAACAACAACAATCCTCTGAATATCTATCCGGATACTGTTGTGATTGAGAGAAACCAGTTCTCAAACCAACCCTGGGGCGTTCAAGTTTCCACCCATAACGCAATTGTCATTGAGAATACCTTCCATGATATTACCAATGTGAAGCTCACTCTTTCAAATGCAGATAATAGTTTGATATTGGGTAATACATTTTCATGCAACTACTGGATTGGCGGGGATTTCTCAATAAGACTGCATGATTCTTCCAACGTAACAATTTCAGAAAACTGGTTTACATCTTTTTCACCACCAGAATTTCTCGTAGGACCCGGAATCTCGGTCCAAACATGTGTGGATGTCAGAATCACTAACAATGTATTCGAGCAAAACGGTCTGGTTTTAGAAATACAAGAATCACACCAGATTGCTGTTTCTGGCAACTCAATCAACGATTTCTGGGAGGGTGTATCTATAGGATTCTCTTCAAACATCCAAGTTTCGGATAACGAATTTCTAAACCAAGATACTGCGTTTTGTGTATCCGTGACATCCTCTCCTGATACGGAGATTACCAACAATGTGATGGTGGGTTTTGGAATAGGTATTGTATCGTATGATAGTGATAGCTATATCTACAACAATACTATCCTGTTCACAGGAGATGGATATGGGATAGATGTGTCTGGCTCTTATTGCCACATTGTTGAGAATGTGATTTCTGGTGGGGCCAACGGTATCAATGCTGACTCTTGTAATGATGCCCTCATAGAACGAAACCAGATTTCATCTGACAGATATGGTATCTATCTCAGGTCATGTATGAACATGACTCTGCTAGACAACGAGTTCTGGGACTGCGGCTTGTTCATATATGGAGTTCTAGAGGCGTTCTATCACAATTTGATTGGCAATGTTGTCAACGGCGAACTGCTGGGTTACTTCACAGATATCGACAGTGGTGCGATTGATCTGGCTCCTTTTGGTGAGGCAATCCTTGTAAACTGTACAAATTCACTATTCGAGAATGGCACATTTGGTGACGCATCACGAGCTATTCAACTTGCATATTCAACAGGTTGCGAAATCAGAAACAACATCATTGATGGGAGTTATGTTGGAATCTATCTTCTAAGTTCAAATGACAACATCGTTAGGGATAACTTCATTCAGAACTGTGACTATGGACTGTACCTGCCATCAACGAGTGGATGCTTTATTGAGAGTAACGTCATTGTTGGTGGAATCCATGGGATCTATCTCTACTACAACTACGATACTTCTGTGAACTACAACCAGATCAATGGAACCTCCTATTCAGGTATCATGATTCGGTACTCGCAGAATGTAAGCTTCATCAACAACATATTCGAGAAAACGGGAGTCCTGCTCACCGGTGATAACGTTGACCAATGGACTCACACTTTCGAATTCAACTATGTCAATGGATTACCATTAGAGTATATCCTATCTGAACAGGATGTCCATCTTTCTGGTTCCTACGGACAGTTGATAATTGCTAACTCAACCAATGTGACAATTGAAGGAGTTTTCATGGCTAGCACTACAACAGGTATAATAGCTGGCTACTCTGAAGACCTGCACCTCATCAACAGCGGCGTTTACAACTGTTCATACGACGCTGTATCATTCTATCAATGCCAAAATAGTGAAATTCATTCTAGCAGTTTTGTTCGAAATGGTGAAGATGGCATCTACTTGCTGTTCTGCACCAACTTCAATGTTTCAGGAAACGAAGTCTTGGAGAACAGCAGGGGAATTGCCTTAGCAAGCACGCAATTTTCAGCCATAGTCAATAACATCATTGCGAATAACCTCAATTACGGTGTAACTCTCTATGCGGGATCTGAGTTCAACTTAGTATGCTACAATGCAATTGGATACAATGGAATGTTCAACGCCGAGGACAGCGACCAGAACAATGTGTGGGATGATTCGTTTTCACTGGGAAACTACTGGTCGGACTGGTACTCACCATCGGAATATTATGTTGGAACAACCTTTGATAGATATCCCCAGCCGATTCTTGATGTGTTTACTCCAGGGTATTATGAATTCAATGAGGATGACACAAACATCTGGATCCAATGGGATGTTGCGGGGGTTGACCCTATTGGTTATCATGTCGAAAGAGATGGGACATATGTCATATCAGGAAGCTGGACTGGTGATCCAATCCTAGTCAATGTCGATGGACTGACTCAGGGGACATACTACTATTCCCTTCACATATCTTGGATGTATGGTCCAACAATCACATCCACTAATGAAGTAGTCATTCTACAAAGTGGAGGCATCCCTGAACCAATAGTGATTGGACCAGATGATTTCACAATTAACCAGTTGGATTACGCTGAGATTGTTTGGGAGCTTTACGACGAGAACGCAATAGCCTACGAGATTTGGGTGGATGGCGAACTTCACACTCTCAACATGTGGACCGGACCATCATTCACTGTTACTTATGCAATTCAACCAATTGATCCAGGTATCTACAATTACACGATCCTTGTCATCGGTCAAGGTGGCAATGCTACGGACTCGGTCTATGTGACTGTCAATCAGATATACGAGTATCCAGAGATTATCTTTCCAGATGACATTACATACGTTGAAGGAGAAACAGGGAACGAACTTACATTCAGCATCTATGATGAGAATCCAGTTTGGTGGGCAACAGAACTAGATGGTGTCTTCTACACCAGCGGTCCATGGACAGAACCCAGCATGACTGTTGTTGTCAATGTCGATGGTCTCTCAGTAGGGACTCATGAACTGCTCTTTGCAGCATGGGGCACTCTGAATGGTACAGGTACAGTTTACATCACTGTAGAACCAAGTTCCTCAACTGGGCCCATTATCTATGGTCCCGACTACATCACCTTCAATGAAGGCGAATACGGATGGATGATTGATTGGGAGATCTA